>LZQP01000005.1_pt1 | contig 95390 bp, 82 predicted proteins | sample 768551 | NCBI WGS metagenome assembly LZQP01 (sample SAMN05207184, study PRJNA324509) | oil field metagenome | isolation source: sample BH-FW-16 from oil reservoir | place: India: Bombay High | collected 2015-12-03
TGCAACGTAATGACGTTAACGGTGATAAGGATATGATGATCCCGTCAGGGCCTAAAGTCACCTATTCAGATTATGAGAATTTTATGGATCGTTACTTGAGTGATAGTAATGGCCCAGTAACGGTGAACAAGGCTTGTTTACCGATTAAGTTTGACTTGTGTAAAGATCATCCTCCTGTGACGGTTGATGATTATTATACAATCAAAGAAGAAACCACATTAACAGCAAATATCATGTCGAATGACTATGATCCGGATGATGGTAACCCTAATCCTGATCCGATTTCTGTTGTGGCCATTATTACAGGTGCGCAGCACGGTGTTTTGACGTGGAATGCGGATGGGGCGATTACGTATACGCCGGAAAATAACTGGTTTGGTACGGAAAAGATCACGTATGAAATTGCTGATACCTTTGATGTCCGTACACAAGGCACAGTGACGATTGTGGTGCAAGATTTACCTGAAATTCAGGCGAGAAATGACAGCATCACTATGGACGAAGATACCTCAAGATCCTTTAATGTCCTGTCGAATGATTATAATCCTAATAATTATCATGTGACAGTCAATGCTGTGAAGAAAAATGTATCAAATGGTACGTTGTCATGGGATGCGAATGGATCTATGAGATATACACCACGTGTAAACTGGTATGGTGTTGATGTATTGACATATGAAACATATGACCAAAAAGGTACATATTCTTCGGCAACGGTACAAATTAATGTACAAGCTAAACCTGGCATTTGTGGTTGGGCTGGTCAAAATGTAATTTTTGCTCGCTGGGGTGGTAATGGGACTCAGGCTGATCGTGGCCGGGGAGGTATGATAAGTTGGGGTAACAGTATTAGCCTATCATCTTCGGATATGTGTAGCTCTGGTAAGCCATCATTTTCGTCCATTTATGTTGATAATAACGTAAATGTCTCTCCTGGGGCAGCGAGGACTGGTCGATGGAGCGAGGGTCCTGTTCTTGGTTGGACATGCCGTGGTGGTGGAACAGTCGTATCTTGCGGAGCCTCGATTGGTGGACGTATGGGCGACCCACTTATTCTGGACTTAGATGGTGACGGTATTGAAGTCTTAAACCGTGATCAATCTAACGCTAGTTTTGATATGGATCTGGACGGTGATGCCGAGAAAATGGGCGGCTGGATTGGTAGCGATGATGCCTTCCTCGTCTTAGACTCAAACAATGACGGTATCATTAATGATAAATCTGAATTGTTTGGTGACACAGGCGGCTTCGCTGATGGTTTTGCTAATCTTGCTAGCTATGATAGCAATAGTGATGGTTTGATTAGCATGGGTGATGACATCTATGGTAGCTTGCAGTTGTGGCAAGATAAAAACGGCGATGGCCTGACAGATGATGGTGAGTTGTTGTCTTTATTCGATATGGGTATTGCTTCGATTTCCTTGGATGTCTTGTATGTGAATAATATCCTGAACAACCAATGGGAAAGCCATAGATCAAGCTTCACGTTCGATGATGGCACAGAGGGACAAATCTCAGACATCTGGTTCAATGGGGCTAAGTAACTTCTATAAACAAGATCAAGAGCCGGTTTGGAGGAATTAAAAATCGGCTCTTTGATAAATATCTTTTAAATAAAGCGAAGATAGACTTTTAATCGGTGCAATAGTTTCGTATTGTATTACAAATTCAAAAAGAATGAAGGAGCGTCCTTATGACACGATTTTTAACATTCCGTTCAGTATGCGTTATGCTGTTGGGAACTTTTATTTTATCTATGGGTACAATTGCCCCAGCACATGCCTTTTTAGATGGTATGAAAAAAGACGGAGCAACAGGCGGACAAAAATTCGCGGTTGTGAATGTGGCACGCTTGATGGCAGATTCTAAAGCGGGGAAAGCTTTGAATGCGGAATTGCAAAGTGAATTAAAAGCTTTGAAAGCTGAAAATGATGAAAAAGAAACGGCTTTGGTAAAAGAAAATGACCAGATATCAGCTCAGGTTAGGTCTTTATCATCTAGTGAAGCAAAGGCTCTGCGTGAAAAATTTGCAGCGAAAGTCAATAAATTGAAAGAAGAAGCCCAAGCCAAGCGTAAGGATATTGATGAACGATCTAGCAAAGCTTTGATTACACTGCGCGATAGCATTTTGAAAATCTTGAAAAAAGTTTCAGATGAAAAAGGCTACAGCGCTGTTTTCGCACAGCAAAGCGTTGTGTTGCTTGATGGCGGCATTAACTTGACTGACGAAGTTTTGAAACAACTGAACAAAGATTTGCCAACACTATCTATGAAATAATGTGTTTGCGTTAACTTTTTAAAACGTGCGGCTGCTAGTATTAGAGCCGCACGTTTTTTATGAGAGACTAGTGAAGCGAAACAAGCGTATATGAGTGATTTAAAAGATATTTTGCCAACAGATTTGGTGTGTTTGGAAACGCAAACATATGGTGATGCGCCATTAACCGTGGATCTGGCTTATGCGCGTGATGACAATACGCTATTTGGGGAACGTATCTACAAACCTGATGCGAAGCTATGGATGCATAAAGACCTGGCTGAGATCGTGAATGCGGCGGCTGCGCTAGTGTATAATGAATGTGGGATGAGCCTCATTTTGTATGACAGCTTGCGCCCTGTCGAGGCTCAAGAAGCGATGTTTCATACAAAAAGAGTGCAAGATAATCCCGAATGGCTTGAAGCACCGGCGATGTTATCAACGCCCGGACATGGAGCGCACCCACGTGGCATGGCGATTGATCTGTCGCTACTGGATGAGCATGGCGATCTGTGTGATATGGGGACTGTTTTTGATTTTATGAGCCGTGATTCCAGTCCGCAGCACAATCCAGCGCATCGTGAATATAATAATCATGCGGCAGATATTCTAGAGCGCCGAAGTTTCCTAACCGATATTATGAACCGTGCTGCACAGGGCGCAGGGCATGAAATTTTGCCATTGCCTCAAGAGTGGTGGGATTATCGGTTGCCGACCGAAATTGTCAATCAATACCGCCCTATTTACGATGCGCAGCAGCCTGCTCATATGCGTATGATACTGTGATGGATTAAATTATTCTTTTTGTGCCGAGGCCGAACCAAACTGTTCCTTCCCAGGGTCTGTGACATCTGTTTTTAAGGGCTCAACTAAACGAGAGAAAAAGCGTCCAATTCGGTAAATTGGATTGTGTTGCTTTTGTCGATTTTTGGCAATTGTTTGGCTTTTTTCTCTGGACACATAAACGCCCGGTACTCGAATATCTGTTTTTGGCGTTGTGCGTGAGTATGAGGACGGTGAGTTTTTCTGAGCCAATGGCATGGGATTTAAGTGAATAGACTTTACTGGCTTTGCCGAAGGTTGCTGTAAAGGCGAAAACGGTGTGTAAGAGGATCTTACTGACGCATCCGGAGGCGTCGGCGTGTCCAAAAATGGTGTGTATGGCATGTAAGATGTGCGCGTTGATGCAGGTGGTGCGCTTTGTTGTACTGGATTAAAGACCGACATGTTAGGAATCGGCTTCGGTGAAATTTGCTGTGGCTGGCTGGTGACAGGCCGTGGTGATATGGGGAGCAGACCGGCTGTTGGGTCTACAGCAGCAAAATTTTTGATTTTTGTGGTGCGGGCATGGGATCTAGAATTAACGTTTGACCTGGGCTCGCCATCATAGGATTGATCGGTAGCGGTGTTGTATCTGCCGATAAGCGATGCACCGTAATGGCATTATCTTTTACAGACCCCACCATACGATAGCGTCCCAGTGTTTCGGCTAAGACGATTTGCCAAGGTCTGTGCAATCCCTGCCAGGAGATTAGAACGCCAGGATTAATGTCTTTGTCAAACGATACAGAATATCGACTAGGTACGATATCACTAACAGCCATAGCCAAAGGAACATCAGCACCAAAGCCAATTGTAGGCTTTTCCTGCGGATTTAGGGGGATAGCTTCCAACGCGATGGAATCTTTGGGCAAGGTTTTTGAAACTTGGTTTTCAGGTTCCCTATAAGCGCCCATAGCGGGTTTGTTTTCTGCGGCATCTTCGGCGGCTTGTTTTAAGTATTTTGTGCGCTGCTCGTCCATTTCGCGTGTAGACAAATCTCCTGATTCGTAGCGAAAAATGCGTTTTATCATTTGTTCGGGCGTTAGATTTTGACCAGGCTGAGATTTATCCGGTGCTTCTAATTTCTCTTGGGTATTATTGGATGCAGGCGCAACCCATTGGAACCCTGCAAAAGCTTGCGGGCTCCAAAGACAAAGACACAGTGCTGTTAAACGCCAAAAATGCATACGGTCATTATGTTTTCTAAAATATGCCCATAATTTGAGCCTTATTGTACAGCTTAGGGATTGATGTGGCGAAAAACAATTGGATCAAGGGCGTTTCGGCCATTGTGACCACAGATATTTGTGAAAAAATACGTGCGGTAGATATCAAAAAAGCCCATTTTTTATAAAACGGGCTTTAAGGAAAAATCATGCATCGCTTTGCGTGGGTATCAGCCAGTCAAAGCGCGACGAACAACGTCAACATCCTGTGCGATTTGTGCATCTTCATCGATAAGCTCTTCGACTTTGCGGACGGCGTGCATCACAGTTGTGTGATCGCGACCACCGAACTTGCGGCCAATTTCAGGTAAGCTGCGTGCAGTGAGCTGTTTTGATAGATACATAGCAACCTGACGAGGGCGCGCAACAGAGCGTGCACGGCGTGCAGAATGCATGTCAGCAACGCGCAGGTTGTAGTGCTCAGCCACTTTGCGCTGGATTTCATCAATTGTGATGCGACGATCATGTGAACGCAACAAATCCTGCAAGATGCTTTGTGTGCTTTCTAATGTGATTTCTTGGCCTGCAACATCGCTATGAGCAACAATGCGGTTTAACGCGCCTTCAAGCTCACGAATGTTTGATGTGACTTTAAGAGCCAAAAATTCCAATACGCTATCAGGAATAGCTGCCTGTAACTGTGAGCGCTTAGTTTGCAAAATGCCAAGGCGTAGCTCATACGATGTGGGCTGAATATCAGCAACCAAGCCCCACGCTAAGCGAGAGCGTAAACGTTCATCGATGCCTGTTAGATCGCTAGGTGCGCGATCGGCGGAGATAATAATTTGTTTATTTTGGTCAACCAAAGCATTGAATGTATGGAAGAATTCTTCCTGTGTGCTTTCTTTGCCAGCGATAAACTGAATATCATCAATCATCAAAACATCAACGCTGCGGAATTGCTCTTTGAAGTTCATTGTATCGTTAGCGCGCAACGCACGAACAAATTGATACATGAATTTTTCCGCTGATAGATACATCACAACTTTCTCAGGAGATTGCTCTTCTAATGTGTGCGCAATCGCGTGCATAAGGTGCGTTTTACCCAAACCAACACCGCCATAGATGAATAGCGGGTTAAAGGGTACAGCGTCGCTTTCAACAACGCGGCGGGCTGCAGCGTGGGCAAGAGCATTAGATTTGCCAACGACAAAAGATTCAAATTTAAAACGCTCATCCAGCGGAGAAGAAATTTCTGCAATGGCGTCTTTACGGTTTTGGTTGGCTTTTTCTGGGAAAGATCACTAAGAACATTGTCGTCTTTAGCGTCGTCGTTGCTGTCATTAAGGAGAGAGGAATTTTGGATAACAACAAGCTGAAGCTTTTTAATGTCTGCATTTGCTTCGCGGCACATATCTTCGATGCGTGCAGCATAATGTGTCTGGATCCAGTCGCGCATAAAACGAGTCGGAACAGAAATTTCCATTGTGCCGTGATAATAGGCCTGCAATGTCAAAGGCTTTAACCAGCTACGGAAAATGGCTTCGCCAAATTCTTCGCGCATTGCTGCGTGTACATTAGACCACAGTGCGGTCATCTCGGATGATGGCTTCAAAGGGGCTTCCTTTAATGCGATGTTTCCTTGAATAACGGCGGCTGTTTTTTCCCCAAGATCGGTCATAGTTTTTTTCTCTCCAGATTTTAACTCGTTTAACTCATACATAGCGCTTAAATTTTTGCTCACACCAAAATTTAAGGCGCATAAACCCACGTGAAAAATCACAACAATTTTTCACGAAATACACACAAATACGTCCGCTTTTTATTTTACCGTATGATCAACGCTTTATAGGGACGTCGTATCACCGATATGTTTTTGAAAAGGCAAGAAAACACCACGCGCAAAAACTATACGTCATTGCGTTATCTTGCTTTTCCTTCTTTATTTATTGTGGTCGTCTAATCGGATTTTGCATACGAAGCTCACGCTTCTTTTGCAATTTGAATAACCCCAATCCCTATAAGACCATACTTTTTGTAACATTGTTTTTCTTGGTTATATTCCGAACGGAAAAACGCAAAAAGAACATATGAAAATGTTACTGGCGAGGGGGGTTAAAAAATGTTTCCAACCAGCCCCGCTGATGAAACTAATCTACACCAAAAAATTCACAATTGCAATGCGAACAAAACAAAAACATGCAAAAAGAAATATAATTTTAATCATAAAGATAAAGACGCAAAAAAGCAGCTGGAATGTTTAAATAACCAGCTGCTTTATAAGCAAATTCAATATGTTAAGGCTGTGTCCGCTTAGGCGGCTAGGGCCTTGATGCGTGCCGACAAACGAGAGATTTTTCGTGCGGCTAAGTTCTTGTGGAAAAGTCCTTTTGCAGCGCCGCGCATGATCTCTGGTTGGGCTGTTTTCAAAGCTTCATCAGCAACGGATTTATCACCGGCTGCGATAGCTTCTTCGACTTTACGCAAGAATGTGCGAATGCGGCTACGGCGTGCTGTGTTGATGTCTGCACGACGCTTGTTGCGTCTTACGCGTTTTAAAGCTGAGGCATGATTGGCCATTAGTCTTGTGTCCTTTTATCTATCCAAATAATCTACAAACGAGAGGATTTGCGAAGGTATAAAGCCTTAGCCCCTACTTTGTCAAGCAAAAGAACGGCATTTTCTCAAGATTTTCTAGCCATATGAATAGAAACAATAAGATACACCGAATCACTAAGAAATTATGGCTGCACAGTGATGTAAATATACGCTTCGTCCTCATAGCTTTCGAACTTCAGGCTTAAGCTTTCTCCGTCACGTTTATAGTGTGTGTCATTGACGCGCTGCCAGCCAAAAACAGGCAAGCTGTCCTTATAGTAGGATAAAATGGCGGCTTGTGATGTCTGGTTTTCAATAAGACCGACAACTTGAATAAAGCGTCCTTCGGGCTTGTCAAAAACGCTGGCTTGATCGGGCAAAGGCGTGACATGCGTGGCAACAGGTACGTTTGGCAAGGCCTGGAAAAAGACGTCTGTGCCATGGCAGGGGCTGCAAGGGCTATACAAGACAATAAGCTAAGAAATAGATATCTCATGACGACTATTATATCTGGCATTGCTGACAATAGAAAGTCGATCGTCCGGCCTGTACACAGCGAATTATTGGTGCCTGACAGTGCGGGCAAGGGTTACCTTCGCGATCATACACCTGAAATCCGTGTTGAAAATAGCCTAAGGTCCCGTCTGCATGCTGATAATCCTTGAGCGTACTACCGCCGGCTTTAATAGCCTTGCGCAGGACATCAACAATCGCGCTATATAAGCGTGTGGCCTCGGCTGAGGTCAAAGTGTTGCTTGCGCGATGGGGTGCAATGCCTGAACGAAATAACGCCTCACAAACATAGATATTACCGAGTCCGGCGATCACGCGTTGATCTAATAAGGCTGTTTTGATCGGTGATGTCTTGCGGCGCAGGGCATCAAATAAAACAGATCCTGACATGCTGTTGCCCAAAGGCTCTGGCCCCATGGCCTTAAAGGGTGCATGATTTTGCCACTGAGCATCCGTATCATAGTAAAGCATACCGAATCGGCGCGGGTCTCGAGGATAACGCGCGCGCCAGAGGATAAATGAAAAACAACATGATCGTGTTTCGCAGGCGCGTAATCTGCATCGGGCAGGATTGTCTTCATACGCCCGGACATGCCCAAATGCAGTACGATCACAAATCCGTTATCGGCATGCATTACAATATATTTGCCGCGACGCTCTAAGGCTTTAATGCTCGTTTGGGCAAAACGATCGGCAAAGTCCGAGGGAATAGATCCGCGCAGATCGTAACGGTTGATTGTGATGCTTTGAATAGAAGCCTGTAAAAAGAAAGGCTCAATTCCATTCTTAACGGTTTCAACTTCGGGGAGCTCAGGCATGTTTATGACCTTATTATTTCTATCACGTATAAAAGATGTATACGTGGCGCTTCATTGCTGTGCAAGCTTTCGCGCGATAGGGTGCGTAGCGCAGTTGTATCATTGACAATATTTCGTTACACGAAAAAAGACAGCCCCCAAAAGAAAAGCGGTCGGTTACCGAAGCAACCGACCACTTTAAGTGTGTGTGGGGATTATAAAAGTCGAAAACATCTTCATGGTTAGGAAAGAATCCTAAGAATTATGAAAATATCCTCTGTCTTTATGAGGCTTGTTATAACGGACCTGCCTGACTTATGTCAACAAAAAATAATCATTTTTTGCATTTAAATGCATTTTTTATATAAATAATGATTTTTCATATAAATATTTTTCTGGACATGCTATAAAAATAGTATTATAAACATGCCTTACTAAACAGCATTATAAACCAAGTACTGATATAAAAGGTTGGGAATATGATTAATATCGCTCAAATACGTGCAGCACGCGCCCTATTAGATTGGAGCCAATCTGATCTGGCTGACCAAGCTGGTTTGTCGCAAACAGGTATTGCACGCATTGAAAACGGGACGAATAAACCAAACTCCAGTACTATTAATAAGATTTTAATGGCCTTTGATAATGCTGATATTGAATTTATTGGCGAAACAGGCGTGAAAAAAAGAGCAGGTGAAATTATAACACTTCATGGTCGTTTAGGCTTTCAAAAGATGATGGATGATGTGTATGAGGCTGCGACAAAAGGTGACGCTAATATATGTTTGTTTAATGGTATGCCTAGTAAATTTATCGAATGGTTGGGGCAGGAATGGTATGCAATGCATGTTGAGCGTATGAGAAAAATCTCTGTTCCATTTTCAATTGAGATCGTAGTCGACAGCAACGAAAACCAATTTATTGCGAGTGATTTTGCGCAATATAAGAAATTTCCAAGCGCATTATTCAGGCAAAAAACATTTTATGCATACGGATCGAAACTAGCGTTTATGCATTTTTAGAAGATGACGTGGTGATTCAGATTATGGATCAAGCTGAATTCGCAGATAGTTTTAGAGTGCTATTTAATATTGCGTGGGACAACGTGGCGCAAGATTTATAAAAATAAAAAATAGTAGGTGGTAAAAATGAGTGTAATAGCAACAAGCCGTAAAGGTTTCAAGGAACAGTTTGATCAAAATGGTGTTCCTTTTGTGGAAATACCAAAAAAGACTTCAACTAAAAGTGATAGAAAATTTGCGGGATCGGGTTTGGGTTTTGGTCAAAGCCCAAATGATGAGACTTTCGCTAAGCTACATTTAGCAATTTCTAAGCCTGTTTATGAGGGGCTTAAAGAGAGTGATCACTATACTATGAGTAAAGAAGGCTTTTCTGTGCGTCCTGTTTTAGGGGCAGATGCAAAAACTTTGGCTAATTTATTTATTGAACGATTGAAAAAGGTGGAGCCATCTTTGGGCTGGGCTAATCGGTATAAATATCAACCTGAAAACCTTGATAGTCTTGTTGCAGAAATTGCAGAAGACTTTGAAGATAGCATGATTTTAGATTTCTATGATGGTGATACGCATGTAGGTTTCACAAAAATTTCTGGTATTACCGTGAATTGGAACCCCCGTGATCATGAAAAAGGTCTTGATAAATATTCTGCAGTTACAGTGTTTGCGAGACAAGAAGAGTTGAAAAAGGCACCAAATCCAATTGAAATTGATAAATTTGCTATGTTTCCAAACAGCATGGGGCGCGGGTTTGGTAAGTGTGCTTTAGCTTCTACATTGGATTACCTGTTTGAACAAAGAGGGTATAATGTGGTGTATCTTGATACGCGGACAACAAATCCTGCGGGGACTGAAGATTTTTACCAAAAATTAGGATTGCGGGCTTTTTGTTACGAAAAGCTAAAAAATGATTTGGCCAAACCTGTTGGCTGGCCTCCTAAACATGGTGTGTCCGATATTCGCTATATTGCTGGGTACGTGGGTCAAAGTAACGGCTCAAACGAGAATATTGATGGAGGGACACAGCCGGATGATATAGCTGGTCCAAAATAATTCATCAATATTTACTCCCTTAAGCCACCGAAAATTCGGTGGTTTTTTTATCTTATAATGCGATCATAAAAAAGCCACCGCGTGAACGGTGGCTTTTGTGATTTTTATATAGGGGGCGTGATTACATCATGCCGGGCATGCCGCCCATTCCACCCATGCCGCCCATAGCATCAGCGCCGCCAGCAGGTTTTTCCTCTGGGATGTCAGTGATGATGGCTTCGGTGGTGATCAATAGACCAGAAACAGAGGCCGCATCCTGAAGCGCTGTACGAACGACTTTGGTTGGGTCGATAATACCGTCTTTGACAAGATCGGTGAATGCACCTGTTTGTGCATTGTAACCAAAGTTTGTGTTGTCTTGCTCAAGCAATTTACCAACAATCACGCTGCCTTCGTCACCTGCGTTTGCCGCGATCTGACGAATAGGCGCCTGAAGCGCACGACGGACGATTTCGATACCAACATTTTGGTCATCATTATCGCCTGTTAGGCCTTCCAAAGATTTTGTCGCGTAAAGAAGCGCTGTACCACCACCTGCGATGATGCCTTCTTCGACGGCTGCGCGTGTGGCATGCAATGCATCATCAACGCGGTCTTTGCGTTCTTTTACTTCAACTTCGGTTACGCCGCCAACGCGAAGAACCGCAACACCGCCAGCCAATTTCGCTAGGCGCTCTTGCAATTTCTCACGGTCGTAATCAGATGATGTGTCTTCGATCTGTTTGCGGATCTGGTTGCAGCGTGCTTCGATTTGATCGCTTGCACCCGCACCATCAACCAATGTTGTGTCGTCTTTGGTGATTGTTGCTTTCTTAGCAGAGCCAAGCATATCAAGTGTTACATTTTCCAGCTTGATGCCTAGATCTTCGGAAATAACCTGACCACCTGTTAGAACGGCCATGTCTTCTAGCATGGCTTTGCGGCGATCACCGAAACCAGGTGCTTTGACAGCAGCGATTTTCAAACCACCACGCAGCTTGTTCACAACCAAAGTCGCAAGGGCTTCGCCTTCGACGTCTTCGGCAACGATCAACAATGGGCGGCCGCTTTGGACGACAGCTTCTAGCACAGGCAATAGCGCCTGAAGGTTAGAAAGCTTAGCTTCGTGAAGCAAGATGTATGGGTTTTCAAGCGCGCAAACCATCTTATCAGCATCTGTTATGAAGTATGGAGATAGGTAACCGCGATCGAATTGCATACCTTCGACAGTTTCAAGTTCATTTGCCAAAGACTTCGCTTCTTCAACAGTGATAACGCCTTCGTTACCGACTTTTTCCATCGCTTGTGCAAGCAAATCACCGATTTCAGTATCACCGTTGGCAGAGATCGTACCAACTTGTTTGATCTCTTCATTGCCTGTGACTTTTTGTGAGCGTTTCACAAGGTCAGCAACAACGCTTTCAACCGCTTTGTCGATACCGCGTTTCAAATCCATTGGGTTACGACCAGCAGAAACAGCCTTAACGCCTTCGTTTGCGATCGCTTGAGCCAAAACAGTTGCGGTTGTTGTGCCGTCACCAGCATGATCTTCGGCTTTGGAAGCCACTTCGCGGATCAGTTGTGCGCCGATATTTTGGCGTTTGTTTTTCAATGTGATTTCTTTGGCAACCGATACACCGTCTTTTGTCGTGCGTGGCGCGCCAAAGCTTTTTTCGATAACAACGTTACGACCTTTTGGGCCCAAAGTTGTTTTAACAGCGTTAGCCAGGATGTTGATCCCTTCCAACATTTCAAGGCGAGCTTCTGCGCCTAATTGTACATCTTTTGCTGACATAATAATGTCTCCTTAAATTTTATAATGTTTTGATAAATCAAATAGCGTCGGGCTTAACCGAGGATACCGATGATTTTGCTTTCTTCCATGACGATAAAATCTTCTCCGTCGATGGAGATTTCATCACCAGCCCATTTAGAGAAAATAACTTTATCTCCGGCTTTGACAGCAAGAGGGCGGATCTCACCGTTATCGTTCACGTAACCAGTTCCAACAGCGATAACTTCGCCTTCGGCTGGTTTTTCTTTTGCGTTTTCAGGTAGGATAATGCCACCAGCAGTTTTTTCTTCGGCAGCGGCGCGGCGTACTAGCACGCGATCATGTAAAGGACGAAAGTTCATTTCGATCACTCCTTAAGGTTTTAATGGTTTAACAAGCAGGTCGCTAAAATTGCCATTGGTAGGCCAACTGTAACAACCCCTCCCAAATGTCGCGGTGAGATTCATATTTACTCACTTTTGACACCTCAAGATATAAGGGTGATGGAGGTTGATTTCAAGAGCTAATATTAAGAAAATTACGGCGCGGTTGCTGTTTGTTGTAGCGTTGGATCGACTTCAGGATCTGGCTGCGTAAGAACAGGTTTGATTACGACGTCTTGGATTGTAGGATCGTTTAAAATTCCCTTTAGTAAGCTAGCTGTGTCGATATTAGGATATTGAGCCGCCACATCATGGATGTGCGGGAAATGTTTGGCTAATTGTTCTGGGTTGTTGAAAATAGCGCCGCGTTGTTCTTTGTCCATGTTGGTATATTTATCAAGCTCGCTTCGGATATCATAGCCGTTAAAGGGCTTGATGGCATCGGGGCCTTTGCCAATAATGCGAATGGCATTAGGATCTTCGGGGCTAAAGACAATACGTGGCTGGCGTGAGACAATGTTAGTCAGTTCTGCTTGCGCCTGTGCATTGGGAATTTGTTTTTGAACCCATTCCGGCATACGCTGGCTAAGAGGAATAGGCTTGTAGTGTAGATTAAATTGCGTCGCGATCTCTTTACCGACATCAAAGGCGTTGCTGAATTGTGGGTATTGCTCTGCAATGGCTGTTAATTTGGGGAAATGGGCTTTCATAAGCTGGGGGTTTTGTAGATAGGCCATGCGCTTATCCACGTCCAGGTCAAGGAAAACAGCCATCTCGGCGGTGGTGTCTTTTTCAAAGGCATTGCGATAGTCTACGCTGCCAAGCTTGGGATCAACGCGAGAGAAGGCAAAGATTTTACCTTTAGGATCAGCATAAAATTGCGGCGCTTTAGCAAAAGTTTTTAAAGCCAGCGCATCACTGTTCATAGCTTCGCGCAAGGCGATAAGCTGTTGCGTCTGAGGGTCGACTTCGGGGGCTGCTTGACCGTTTGCGGCTTTGTTAAATCCGCCCGCGTATTGGGACTGCTGACCACGATAAGCAGCTTGCATGCGGCTGTTGACGATAGATCCAGATAGGGAATGCATTAAGCGTTCGCGCTCTGCATCGTTCATAGGGTCTTGACGAATACGGGCAATGACTTGTTCTTGCTCTGCTCGCTCATAGGCCTCTTGTTCGATTTGACGGAACGGGCGCGCGATAGACGGGTCTGATGCCATATAAATAACTGAATTGCGATGGGAAACCTCGGCAAATTTGACGGCATCGTTAAAGTAATGGCGGTAATTATTTTCCGCTAAGGCAAAGCCCGGGAATGTATCTTTGATGGCGTCAAGACTGTTATTCTCATCGGCTAGGGCTTTGCTGATCTCATCAACAGGAAGCGGGTAGGTTAAAAACATATTAGAGGCTTGGTCAATGCCCGCGATATAGGTATCACCATTGTCATCCTTGAATATTAATGGCGTGTGGCTATAGTCCATGGTGCCAAAATTAATATTGTTATAGGCACTGATAACGTGATCAAGTTCGGTAGAGGTAATAGGGCCATTTTGTCCTAAATTCAGGCCGGACTGTGTTAACTGCGTTAGCAAAACATCGGGTGCGCGTAGGGTTGGATTGCTTTGATACGCGGGGCCACCATGTGTGCTGTTTAGCTTATGCATGTCTTCCATAAAGGTATCAGCATAAATAATGGCAGCTTGATTTAATGTTTCATCAAACCCGTCATCGGTCGGCTTGATGTCTCCCATAGTCGCTAACGCTTTGGCTAAAGCATCTTTGACCGCGCCCGGATAATTGGCACGGCGCTCAGCATCGCCAAAGGGCAAATCTTTCATCATCGCGGCAGAGCGCATAAGGGCCGTTTCCATCTCAGTGCGGGCAGTGGCATCGTCAGCGGAGCTAAATGAGCGCTTAAAAGATTCGATAAGCTGTTCATTGGGGTCCATGTTATCCATGCCGCCCAAAGCTTGGTTAATGCTGTCCACTCCGCGCAACTGAGGCATCATGTCTAAAATACCGTTGCCGCCTGTAAATTGACGAAACATACCATCCAAAGCGGGCAATAAATTAGGGAAACTGTTTTGCAACCACTGTATGACAAAGCCGATAATGCCTAATGTCATAGGGTCCATTTGTGGAAGGCTAAGTTTGGTGACGACTTTCTTTTTCAAAATGTCTTGCTGATACAGGTGATCTAGATGCGCAACAAGTGCCGCCGCGCCTTTGACTGTTTGTCCGGGGTGATTGGGATCCTCTGTCTCCGCAAAGTTATTGCCGAGCTGTTCTTTTATTTGTAGTGCAAGGCCTGTGTTCGTCGTTTCCAGGCCCTGAAGAATGGCTCGCCCTAGCTGAGGGGAATATTGAACCGCACCAGCTTCATTTTGGAACTGTTCTAGGTTAAGGACATAAGGACTGACGACAAGGCCCAAAACCTGTTGTAGGCTTGCTTGTGCTTGGTCATCAAACACGCCGTCCACTGTCTCTGGACGAGCTAGCGCAAATTGATCGTCGCCTAAGGACTTTGCGGCTTGTGCAATCTGAGCATGTAAGTTTTCATCGTTTAAAAACGTTTCAATAATAAGAGCTGACGGATTGGGCGTTGTTGTCTCAGTTGTCGTGTCGGTTACCGTACCGCCTGTTGTCCCTGTGTGTAGATCGATTGTGGGGGCCGAATGATCAAGAAGGGATTGATGTGTATGCGTCAAAATCCCTGACAGAGGCGCAAGAACAGTTTTGTAATTTTGTAGGGCTTCGACCTCATATGGGGTGTTTTCGATAACGGCTTGGAGTTGCTGTGCTTTCTCTGCCAGCTGTTGTTGCTGGAGCTTCAAATTCTCAATGTTCTTGTCGATTTCTTCATTGGTAATATCGTGAGATTCAAACCATGTCCCGTCTGTCCAGTCCCAATCGCGCTGCTCTTCAAATCCTTGGATTTGTCTTAAAATCTGTGTGCTTTGTGTGGAATTTTCTTGAAGCTGTTGCTTTGCGTCTTCGATTTCTTGTTGTGCTTTATTAGAGGCATCATCTAAAAACGTTTGGAACGCGGCAAAGTCTTTGGGTAAGTCCTGACCAGGATCTTGTATTTGAGCGCTAAGTGCCAAATACGTGTTTTTGGTCACAGCATCCCACTGACCGTTGATGACAAAATTAGGCGGAAGAGCGCCAAGCTGTTGTAAGAAGCTTTGCAAGGCTGCGATAGCTTGGGGGTCAACTTGCTGCGCTGCGTTTGTTTCTTCGGCTGTAACAGTCTCATTATACACGATAGGTGCGGGAGCGGGAGCGGCTGTTGCTGTGGCTGTTTGACCGGCAGTACTGCCAGCGTTTAACGTTGCCAGATAATCGGGAGATAAACGATAGTCATCAACAGCAAATAACGACTGTTTATATGTATCGTAATGTTTAACAAAATCGTAAACAGCCGCGCTGTGGTCAATAAATTGCTGAGGAGCCTTAGTATCTTGTAAAAGTGTTTTTGTCGTATCGGCACTACTGAGCTTTAGTGAAATAAGCGGGAACAGTAAATTTGTAGTATCGCGTGCGCCTGAAAAGCCATTGGTTTGGATTTTTAGGCTGTCAATATTTTGATCTTCGCTGATTTTCTCGGATAGAGCTTTTACATCATTAAAGGCCTTATCCAAGGCTGCATAAAGGGCAGGGTCAGCTTGACCACTGGTGTGCTCACCTGAGGTTAAGTACCCCAGATCAGTCAGCAGTTTTTCAACTGTTCTAATATTTTGCTCAATGGTGTCAGCCATAAATTTTGTCTGCCCTTATGTTATCGAAAGCCCGCTCATCGGGGTTTCTTACCTCCTCTTTGTATAGGGAAAAGTTTAAAAAAGTCTTAAAACGGGGGTAAAAGCGGAAAAAATGTGTAAAACTGCGCGTTAGCTGTAGATATTTTGTGAAATTCAGGTAGAATCAAAAGCTCAAGAATATTCTTTTGAAGCAATCAGTATGAATTTTTTACCCCGTTCTAAAAAGATCTTAACATCTTTGCTCGCATCTTGTGTCATATTGACTGGCACAACATCGGCCTTTGCCGAAGATGCTGGCATTTTGGAGCTATCTATTCGTCACCCATGGCAAATTACAGCCAGTAAACGGGCGACCTGTATTGCAACAGCAGAATTGACCAAAGGCCATCGTTTGCAGGTGGCTTTTGACGGGGAAACGAAAAATACATCCATTTTGCTTTTGACTGACGGTAATCATTTTATCGTAAATCGTTTGTATCAAAGCGATATTTATATTGATTTCGATACGCATTTCACGAACAAAGCCGTACCTATTAATACTCGCGATATTGAACTTGTGACGATGGATACAAGACGGTTTGAGCGTTTGTTTGATGGGATTGAAGAAATCAGTTTTGGTTTGGATGATACATTATATGTCATTAATATTGCTAATATTCCATTCCCCTTGGCCGATTTCGATGCGTGTGTGCAAACGAAAATGCCAAAAGATCGCGGTATTTTAAGCACTATTGCTTCTCTTAACCCGTTTGCATTGCCAGAAGATCCAGCGCCAGTTGATACGCCCTCAGAGGAACAGGGCGTAGAGCTAACCGAAATGGTTGCGGAGTTAAAGCAGCAAGACGCTGCGCCCAAGGAAAAGGGATTTCGTCCATTTTTAACAAGCTATCGTCCTCAGCCATATAGCTTGCAGCCTGCGAAAAAGGCATCGGGCTTGAAACGTTTGACCCGTCCTGAAGCAGATGAGAGTGAAAAAGATTTAGACGTTCAGGCTCAGGATAAGCCGAGTTATGATGAAATTGTTGAATATAACCGCCTATATGAGCAAGAGCAGCAAGGTCAGTCTTGTGGCGGTGCTGGCGCGAATGGCGTATATGAATTTTCGCAAATCCCCGAAGCAGAATTGCCGCCGCAAATGCAGGGATTGCATGATTTTATGACCGGCAATAACAATAATGACGAGGAAAAAGAGCTAATTAAAAGCTTACTTGTTCAGTTGGATCTGCTGGAAAAAGAAAAAGAGGCTTTGCGTCGTCGCGCTCCCGAAGACTTGGAACCTCTAGCCGTTATTCGTAGCTGCTCCCGTGAAGAGGGTGTGATCTCTGATCTAAGAAGCCAATTGCAGCAGGCTGAGACTGATAAATTTGATTTGTTAAAACAGCGAGAAATTGCTGACGACATTGCTAATGTTTATGAAGATATCGAGGGTGATATCACAGAAGAGCCGCCTACACCACCTAAGCCTTTGAAGGATTCTCCTGCTCCTCAGTCGACAACAAAAGACACGTCCTTGGATGATGTTGTTGATGATGAATTCTTAGATTTACTGTCCGAACAAACAGGTACCGCTGCCCCTTAAAATGGGGTGATGTCTGTTCTGAACTTGCGGGTTCATGGCATTTATCGGTATTGTATATGTTTGTTGTATGAGCGACAGAGACTGCCTCTTTTTACAGCGCGATGGCATTGGATCGTATGGCGTATTCAGATCCGATAACCCTGACGAACCGCGCCTCATAATAAAGGCAACTGAGCGCTTACTTAAAAACCGTATCGCTATAAAAGAAGCCTTCGTTCGCACCGGCCTTGTCGGTTTGTATGATCTTGGTCTTGACGTCACGCTCAACACTCAGGTCGCCTGTAGTTTCTAAACGACCATTGCCGGTTTGCGCCCCAGTGCCATCAGCGCCGCTACGAATTTTAACATTGCCACCACGAACATGAAGCTTTGCTTTAGGGTCGTCTCCTTCCTTTAGGCCAATTGCCAAGCTGCCGCTACCCCGCATAAGCATATCAGCGCGTCCATTTTTTACGGATTTGGGATCAACGGTCCAGAAGGTTCCTTCCTGACGGATCAGCGTATACATGGCCGTATCATCGTAATAAGCTGTGTTGTTGGTATCTGAAAGTACACGACGCGGCATATCAACGAAGTCTTTATTTTTATCACAATTCTCAGCATCATCAGCTGGGCCAGTGCAGTTGAAAAACCGCCTGTAAGATAGTTCGCAGTTCCCTTGAGCGAAGCACTGCCTTTGCCGTCTTTACCAGGATCGATGACAATAAAAGGAACTTTATCAATTTCGGCAGTGTCATCGTTTGTGCCGTCGCCGTCAACATCAACGTTGTCTAAAGCGCCTCCTGGGGTTCCATCACCGTTTACATCGACTTTGACGACAATGTTACCTTCGGCTCCAATATTTTTAATGTTATCTCTGGTGACTGCGTATAGATATTTCCAGCCATCGTTGTTGATCGAATCTGATGTAGGTAGGCGTAGTGTATGAACAGGTAAAGTTCCAAAATAAATGCCGTTACTTAATGCGATGTTTGCTGCGCCTGTGCGACAGTTGGTTCCTGTAACTTCTTCTAATCCAAATCCAGCATCATCTGGCCCTAATTTCCAATCTGCGGGGCAAGGGTAGCGATTATTTTCTGCAACAAAACTAGCTAATGCTGCAGCAATACGTTCGGTTCGTTGTTCTGTCTTTATGGTTTGGTCTTTACGATAGTTCTGCGCCAAGAAATTGAAGAAGGGCGCAATGATTAAGCCTAAAATAGTCACGATTAACGCAACCTCAATTAAGGTAAAACCAGCCGTATTATTGGAGCTTTTCATGAAAATAACCTGTGTTTGTGCATGCGCTTAGACTGTGGATTATAACAATGTTAACGAAGGGGATAAAGCCGCAAATTTGACGGAGTGACTTTACCCTTTGCAGACGCCGTTTGCGTCAATATGACCAGAACCATCTTTGGGGCAGCATTTCCCTGATTTATCAAGCTCATGACGGGCGCAGCATTGCGTGCCATCAAAAACATTGCCTGAGCTACCGGGGCCGCATTCATTGGCCGCACTTTTACAGTAAGATTGCCCGTACCGCTTGTCATCATTTCCTAAATATTTGTATGATCCAGCTGTGCAACAGACCTTTTCATTCTCGTTCTGAGTATCTTTGATCCATGCCCCTGCGCACGAAGCATCTTTTTCAGAGTCGTATTGACCGATATAAAATCGTTCGGCAGAAAATTGGCTTTTGGCTTCTGCGGTTTCTTCAACGCTTAAATTATTACCAACGATAATCGTATCTTGTGCGTCAACTAAGCCGCCCTGCCCAGTGTAATTTGGTTCAAATAACGTGTCGCCGCTCACATGAAGTTTCGCATCAGTCTCCGACACATTGACCCCAACATTGCCAAGCGTTCTGTTCGTGAGGGTAATTTTACCGGCGATATTGTTATTTTGAGCCATCATCCATAAATCATTAGCTTGCGTAGAAAAACCGTAAGACAGCTTATCATCATAATAGCCAGCACTAGATGGGTTGCCTTTGATATAAGATTGAGCCTCGACAAATAAAGCATCGCCATCACAATTTTCTTCATCGCGTGCCACGCCTGCATCAGAACATGTCAGGGCATTTTGTTGTCCATATAAATTATAGGCGCCTTTACCGTCTTCGCCTGTATTGACCAAAACAAAAGGCGTATTTGCAGCATCTGCAACAGATCCGCTGCGGGTAATGACTTTTAAAACGCCAACCCCGTCAAAAGTAGCTGCATTAGTTAAGTCTTCTGTTACAGAATAAATGTATTTCCAGCCATATGCATTAACGGCCTGATCAAACGGTAACCCAAGAGCTTGTGTAGGCAAAGCGCCTGTTAGGCTATTGTCTTTGGGGACTATGGAAGTATCTTCTTTGCCAAAATTAACTGAGTCCGGACCTAGGGTCGGATCAGCAGGGGCAGGAAAACGCCCATTTTGGCGTAAAAAGAAATTAAGGGCGCTAACCAGATCATCATTGCTTTCTATATTTTCGGTTTTGGTCTCGTCCAAGTCACGTTGTATAAAAACGCTCATAAGCGGGATGAAGATAAATCCGGCAATGATAATGACAACAGCCATCTCGACAAGAGTAAAGCCACGGTCGTTTTTAATGAACATCTGGTTATTTCCCTTTTTCCTCTAAGCTCACAAAATGAGGGTTATTCTATTCCCTTAGCTCCCATTACCTGTCCAGTATGGTGAACATTGACCATTGCCGTTAAAGACATCAATTGGACAACATTGTGCGTCACCATCATTAGGATCACAGCAGGCTGTGTTTTCTTTGACACCATGAACACAAGAATGTCCACTTAGGCCGTCTTGTGAAGTTTCACAAGCATCACTCAGTGCATCCGGATAGCAATATTTGGGCGCTAATGCGATCTTGCTGGCGTTAACATTCTTGGCGGTGACAGCCGAATTACTTACCAATTCTCCACCAGCAACGTCATTCGAACCCGTGTTCGCATTGGCATAAGTTTGTGCGTGGACTTGCATGTCACCTTGTACCAGTAATTTACCGCGATTAACGACAAGTGAATCTTCGCTGTTAACATCAAACCCAGACACAGGGTTGATTGCATATTCACTGTTAGTCGTTGTATCTGTTGGATCAATAACCAAGGCAACATTATCACCTAAGACAGTATTAGTTTGGTTGGTTGAGTCGTTATCCCAACGCCAGAAACTGTTGCTTTTGATAAAACGGGCAATGCCGTATTCAACCGTATCATCATAATAAGCAACCGAAGATTCGTTTTTCGGAGCCGAAACAAATACGTTATCATTGTTACAGTTTTCACTATCTAAATCACCAGGCGTACACCCACCAGCGACTAGGCGTCCGTGACGGTCATAACCACCCTTACCATCGGCGCCTAAGCTGACCAAAGCATACAGGCGATTGTTATCAATAGGGTTACCTGCTTCATTTTGAATAACAACGCGACCAGCGGCTGGATCAAACAAATCAAATCCTTCGGCTAATGCTGTGCGGCTGACTGCATAAATGAATTTTTGTCCTTCAGCGTTTAAAATGTATTCATTTTGTGGACAGCGCAAGCCATCAGCTTTGATACTTTCAACGGCTGCCCCTGATAAATCTTTTTCAGCTTTACGTCCGACAATCAGTTCACGCACGCTATAAAGGTTATCTTTAAGCGCATCAACGAATGTCCCTGAAATTTCACCATTATTAGAAGCACAATCAACAGCAACCTTTAAATTGCGAACCGGAAGGGCACCAATATAAACGTCATTAGATAATTGAATGGCTGTGCCTGCTGTTGGGCATGTATTTGTTGCGGAATCAAATGTACCGCCTACATACGCATTGGCATTTGTATCTATATCCAGAGCAGGATCTGCGGGACATGGCAACGTGCCTGTTACGCGTAAATGCTCGGCCAAGGCTTCTTGAACGATTTCAATGCGCTCATCTGTTGGCTTTAGTTCTGTAACGTAAAAGAGTAATGTGTAAATCGGAATTGTCATCAAAGCACCGATGATAATGACAACACCTAGTTCTACGATACTGAATCCGCTTGTGTTCTTTAAAAGGTTATTAAAATATTTCATGTTGCTCTTACTGTTGTTGTGACAGTCCCTATTTTGTTCATTTTACACGAATATGGCGCTTTGTTTTACTACTTTATTTAAGTTTTTGTGTTTTATAGCGCATATACAAAAATTCACCATACAAGTTCATTATAAAATAAATTTATTTAAAATTTTATGAATAAACAATATAAAAAAGAGGCCACAGAGCCTCTTTTAAATATTTTTATTATATATCAATAACTTACTAGTTTCTGTTTGCAGACATTAACAGGTTTAAAATATGCATAAACAGAGCAATAAAGCTTAAATAAAGCGTATAAGCACCCGCCCAACCATACGGCCGATTGAGCTAGAATTGCGATAAGCAAGGTACATTTGCTTTAATTGCTGGGTTTCCCAAACGGTCAAACCTGAAAAGGCCAAAATAGCCACCAACGAAATAATCATCGAAAAGCCTGATGACGCGATAAAGATGTTTAAGATCGACATCACAAAGACCCCTAAAATCGCCATAAAGATAAACTGGCTCATGCCTGATAGGTCTTTTTTCGTGGTGTAGCCATAAATGCTAAGACCAGCAAACATGGATACCGTGATCAAGAAAGCGCGGGCAATCTCATAAACAAAAGCAGGCTGCGCCGTCGCCATAAAGGCAATCGATGAGAATGAAATCCCATAAAGCGCACTAATTAAAAAGAATGCGCCTTGAAGCTGGCTTTCGTTCATGCGCTCAGGACGGAACCCGAACCACTGCACGACAACAGGGGCGAAAATAAATAAATACGCCTGAGGCCCGCCCATGAGTAGTTTAAACAGAGCAGGCGTCGTGCCGATGGCAAAGGCCATAATGGCTGTGACTAAAACGCCTCCAGCCATGCGGCATAAATGCCGTTCATATAGCTGCGTAAGCCCTGATCGATCGCTTGATCGCGCTCAGCAGCAAAATTCATATCTTTGTTGTCCATTGTGTTTTTCTCCTTCACTAGACAAAATTGCGGCGATGTCACCGCTTACTCAGGATAATATAGACGAATTAGGTCTTTTTTCAAGGAATATACACCCCAATGATGCGGGTATATGTTGGTAATAAGAAATCGCTGTCTGTGCTTGCTTTGATGCCGAAGCAATGTCACACTATATAGGCCATAATATATCAAATGTGATAAAAGTAAGGGATTATAATGACGCGTCGTTTTCTGGTCTTTGTGACTATATTAGGATTAGCTTTGGTCGTGCAAAGCGCATGGAATACAGCCAGTGCTCAAGCGCAAAATTCTGTGCCTGAAATGCCAGATCCGATCCGTAATTTAGAGGCTGAGGGCGCGCAAATTCGTTACATGGGCCGTGATCATGGCTTTGATTCGTGGTTGAGCGTTAAAAACGGGCAAGAACAATATTTCTACGTGCCGCCTAACGGGACAGGCTTTGTTATGGGGGTGCTGTTCGATAATTCAGGCCGCGTTGTGACAATCGATCAAATCCAGCGCATGCGTGACAAAGGCGATACATTGCTCGACAGTCTATCTGGCGTTGATGATTTGCAATCAATTAATGAAACAAAAAAAGACAGCCTGGCCTTTAAGTCACCGGCGGAGCGTCTGTTCCATGATACGGAGCAAAGCAATTGGGTGCCGCTTGGTTTTGCTGGCGCGCCAGTCATATATGCGATTATCGACCCGAATTGCCCGCATTGTCATGCGATGATCGACGATATCCGCAAAGCGGGCTATCTGGATCGCGGAGAGCTACAAATGCGCATCATCCCGGTTGGTTTCCTGAAAAACAGCAAGGAAGAAGCTGCCTTTTTATTAGCGTCCCCCAACCCGCAAGAGCGCCTATTTGAGCATATGGACGGCGATGGCGAAGCTTACCAGTGCGTGAAGGCATTAATACTCAGGGCGTAGAGCGCAATATGGCTTATATGCAGGCATGGAAAATGGATGTAACGCCGATGCTGATCTATCGCGGCAAAGATGGTGAAGTAAAAATCGTGCGAGGTCGTCCGAACGATTTGCCTGCAGTGCTTGCAGATTTGGCTCCGGCAGGATAGACTAGATAACATCTAACCTATTCTGTGCTATACTTTAAGCATGGATGTACTTCTTAAACCAACGCCGATGACATCACAAAAAACTGATTACTTTATAAGAGTTTTTGAAGCGCTGGGCATGCCATTGGTCTCAGCGGGGCTGTCGCATGCGCAAAATAATGGCGGCGATGTAAAAGCATCCGCGCAAATCGTAGCGGAGCTTCTGACCAAAAGCGTGCAAGCTGGCATTGATCTGGGCGCGCTTGTGCAACTCGAACAGCAAGGCGATAAAGCCGAAAGCGCGCGGATCGCGTTGACAGCGCTTGGCGCGCAAATGATTGCCGATTTTTACCGTGGTCACAAAAAATTACCCGAAACAGCAGATTTACAAGCCATGACCGAGGCCATGAAAACAGTCATGGGGCTAACGAGCAGTTTTGAGGCCTCGCCTGAGGCGGTTTTGCGTCTGGATAGCTTACACGCTGAAGGGCAAAATATCGATGCACTGCAAAGCAAAGCGCAATTGATGAAAGCTTTTGCGCCAGTCGTGCATGTTATCGTGACGCGGCCATTAGCGGCGGATGAGGCTGATAAATCCGCGCGCGTTCAAACGATTACGCAAGCTGTCTTGGATAAAGCGAAAAGCATAAGTGACGACGGGGGCGCAGCTCGTGAAATCGTTACAGCCCTTGCTCAGCTTTATGCTGATATTCATCGCGCAGAAGCTAACAAAACAACGCCATCTTACGAACAAGCCCTGAGCGATTTTGAGGCACAGGCCAATTTGTTGCATGTGATGAGTGATTCTATCGTCAATGGTGGGGCGCAAGCTGCCCCCGCACCAGCTGCCGCGCCTGCTGATGTCGCGGCAAGTGTTCCTGAGGTTCCTGCGACCGCACCGCCGCCCGTTGAGACGCCAGAACAGCCGCCGTTGCCGCCAGAGGTTCCCGCGGCTGATGTGTTACCACCTGCAGCGCCTGAGCAACCGCCTGTCCCTCCGCCCGCGCAATCGGAGCCATCTAAGCCAGCGGCACCATCTGGTCCAATGGGCTTTTTCGTAAAGAAACCGCCCGTAAACGAAGAGCTTCCGCCGCCGCAAGAATCGGTGGCACCTGAGCAACCGCCTGTTGCAGAAGGTGCTCCATCTATACCTGAAACGCCTGCTGAACCTGTGGCGCCGCCGCCCGCGCAACCTGCAATCTTCGATCAGCCCATTCAGCCGCCTGCCGAGGCACCGCCAGAACAGCCGATTAATCCAATTGTGCCGCCAGCGGACATGTTGCCGCCTGCCGCTCCGCCAGAGGCTCCAGCCACACCGCCACCTGTTTCGCCTCCGGCTGAAGCGCCTGCCACGCCGCCGCCTTCCGCAGAGGAGACACCGCCCGCAGGACAAAGCGCTGGCAATCCAATGGCTTTCTTCGCGAAGAAAAAAGACGAAGACGAGGAGGGCGAATAATGGGATTGGCTCAAGTTGTCGCGTCTTGCATGGTCTTAGCGTCGCAAATGTACAACGTGCCGCCCGCTATTTTGCTTGGGATCTTACAGGTTGAGGGCGGACGAGTTGGGCAAGAGGTTCGTAATACCAACGGCAGCTATGACTTAGGCCCGATGCAAATCAATACCGTCTGGGTGCCCGAATTAGCCAAGGCATGGAACGTTGATCCGAAAACGGCAAAAACATGGATTCGCGATGATGCATGCACGAACATTCATGTTTCGGCTTGGATATTGAAAAACCATTATCGCCGCACGCGTGATTATAAACAAGCAATCGCACACTATCATTCACGAACCCCCAAATACGGCAGTGTCTATCAGGGTAAGGTGCTGCAAGCGATGGAGCAGGTTGGCTATAAGATTGATGATGTTATCAAGGCGCCAAAAGCGCCAGCTGAGCCCTATAAAGTTGCCGCCAAAATCGACCTGACCAAAAATCAGCCATAACGCCCAAGACCGCAGGTGACAAGGCTGTGGACAAGTTGTGCGGTTTTCTTGAAGCTCTGCGCCCTAGCGACTATTCTGGATAGTGAGGAAATCGCTTTTTTCAAGCACAGGGCTTTTTATGTATCATAAATTCTTACAAGCCTGCCTACTGATGACAGTGTTATTATTATCGGCCTGTTCGGCTGTGAACAAAGGATTCGATAATGATACGCCACAATTGGTGGCTGAACCAGACGGCGTATCGGCTATGTTAGCTGATGCGGCGGATCGTGTTGCCACATCGCTTGAAAAACTGGCGGCTGTTGAATATCAGCGCTCCCCCGGTGTGGCTGTCGCCCCTGTCGATAATGCCCCGGTTGAGCTTCGCCGCGCGATTACCGTGAACTGGGTTGGCCCTGTCGAGCCCATTGTTGAAACTCTTGCAAACCGTAGCAGTTACAGTTTTGTTATCCTTGGATCTCCTCCTCCTGTGCCGATTGTCGTTTCCTTGGATGTCGAAAACCGCCCTGTGATTGATGTCCTGCGTGACATTGGCTTGCAAATGGGCGTGCGGGCAGATATCCGCGTCGATGGTGAAAATAAAACCGTCGAAATCCAGTACGCGCCCACCACTGGCGTAGGAGTTTCATAATGATGAAATCTCCTCTATCCAGATTTGTTCTAAGCTGTCTAGCCATATCAGGCGGGCTGATCTGGCCTGTATGCGGCGTGCATGCCCAAGACACAATCAAAGCCACCGATTATGTCGATGTGGGTGAGCTGATTAACGGTGATCCGACCGAAGAAGAGCTTGCCATCCCTGAAGAATTGCAAAAACCAGCAAATACTAAAATCAAAGCCAGCGATTTAAAAATCAAAGAAGGCTTAGGCGTGTCTGCTGTCCCGCTGACCTTGAATGAGGCCGAACAGTTAGAAGCTGACGGCGAGATCGGCAAGGACGAAGAGATGGATTTCGACATCCGTAACGAAGCCATCAAAGAAGCTGCCGTATCCTATGGCGCGCGTGCAGGGCTGGCATGGCGGACATTTTATATCCGCCGCGAAATGGATCGTCGCGCCCGTGCGATGAACCGAATCTACAATTTTTCCCAGCTTTTAATCCCTGCACCATCGGGATTATTAATCGAACCACCGATCATCAGCGAAAATGTTAATTCGATGATTATCGAAGCGGATGGGCAACAGGCGGCTGTTTCTGATAGAATATATAATATTATGAATAACGCTAAGATTGTTTCGACCTCACGCACGTGGCGCACCTATCTGGAGCGCGACTGGGGTGATGTCAAACCGCCACCCGATATCCTGCGCCCGCAAAGCCAGGAAGAGCGCGATATCTGGATCAAGCATGTTCGCAAAGGCTGGAAAGAAGGTGTCAAGCAAGCCAATGAAATCTTCCAAGAAGACCTAGCCAAGCTTAATAGCGATTTCGAAGGCATGATCCGCTACCGCATGTTATTGGCGCAAGGCATGGTATCCGCGCCGTACGCGCTGCAAGTTGATCGCGGCGTAACAGGTGGCGGTGATGAAATGCGCATTGGTGATCGCGCTATTCAAATCACAGGTAAACCCTCACTTAGAACAGGATATGAAACATGGCAGCCCGCGAGCCGATAAGCCTTGTCAAAGCAGAAGATTCCCATGCTCAGACCTACCCGTCTGAGCCTGATCGTTTTAACGAAACCGAAATTGACCCGTTTCTATTGTGGTGCGTGAAACAAGGCTCATCCGATATTACTATCCAGTCGGAGCGCCAAGTCTATAACGAAATCCATGGCGCACTGCATCCGGGAACTGTGCGCTCGATGGATGCGTCGGATATGGCGGCATTTTTGCAAACGCTCTACGGGCCTGAGGCACAAGCGCGCCTTGCATCTGGTCGCGATTTGGATGTGTCCTATGAAATTCGCCCTGATCGTTATACCCGCATGCGTTTTCGTGTGAATATTACCGCTATCCTTGCCAAAGGCCGCGATGGCGCGCAAATTACAATGCGCTGCCTGCCAAGCGAACCGCCAACCATGGAAGATCTGGGCGTTGAACGTGAAATTATCGAGGCCTGGGCACCGCGCCAAGGCATGGTGATTGTGACGGGCCCAACTGGATCAGGTAAAACAACGTTACTGGCGGCAGGAAACCGTATGTTGTTAGAACGCGGCGAGGGCTGCGGTAAAATGCTGACCTACGAAGCACCGATTGAATATGTGTACGACAGTATCGAAGGGCCGCGTTCATTGGTGTCGCAAACTGAAATCCCGCGGCACTTGCCTAGCTTCTCACACGGGGTGCGTAACGCATTGCGCCGTAAGCCTGAAATTATCCTTGTCGGGGAATCGCGTGACCGTGAAACCATCGACGCCAGTATCGAGGCCGCACAAACGGGCCACGCCGTCTATACAACAACGCATACGCTAGGCGTTGCGAACACGATCCAGCGGATGCTTTCGACTTATGACAGTAAAGAGCGTGAAGAACGATCCGTCGCGCTGATGGAAACACTGCGCTTGATCGTTACTCAAGCCTTAGTGCCGCGTCTTGATGGCGGGCGTGTTGGCGTACGTGAGTGGATGAAATTCCCCGATGAAGTGCGTGAAAAGCTAATGGATATGCATTTCACCGACTGGCCTGCGGAAATTCAGCGTATGATTAGCCAATACGGTCAAACGATGGAGCGAAGCGCCGAAATCGAATTCGAAGCTGGCCGCATTTCGCGTCGTCATTATTTATTATTGGGATCCAGCACCGGTAGCTAAGGCATATTTACGCCGTTCAATAGAATATGGTAGGCTCATGGCATGAGTATTTCAGATCAGATTGATAATATAGAAGGTAAATTGAATTGGCATTGGCGCGATTCGATGAAAATCGTGCGTTTTTCAATTTCGATGCGCGCGCAGGCTTGGTGCTGATTCCTGTATTCTTCAAGCTATTCGAATGGCGCGTATGGCTAATGGTCTTTATCGTTCTAGGCTTTTTCAATTTCCTTGAGAAAAAAGGCCTGACTTTCCCCTCTGCCATGCGGCTATTCCGATCTGCCTTAATCGGCCGAGATCGTCCCGCCTTGCTGACCGTTTATCGCAAAAAGTTCCGTGATTTTGGGTAAATTATCTACCAAGTAAGGTGTCAGCACTAGGAAGAAACGTACTGCTGGTTTGTATCGCAGTTTCTTTGGCTATATTGGCGCTTTCAGTGAAGATAGTTGTTAGACCAACAGCATCAAGCGCAGGCGATATTGATTCTGCAAGCCAAGCCCCAAACGCAGCCCCAGGGACTGTGTAATGTATAACAACATGCGTCGCTATTTCAAATGCGACGCCTAAGGCTATACCTGTGGCATTATCTGAAATCATTATTCTTCCAATAGTTTTTAAAAAATCGTTTACAAAATGTTATATTATAACGTATATGTCTAGTGAAAATTACATAATAGGATCAATTTTTATGAACAAACGTGAATTTATGAAACATGCGAGCGTCGCTTTGTTGGTGTGTGCTTTGTTTAACGAGGCCAGTGCCGCAGCAGATTCTAAGGATGATCAAACGATCTATACATTTTATTATGACCCAGATTATACGGAAACAGTAACAGGACGAAACCTCCCGATAGACCTTGCTTTATTGGGGGAAAATGGAGAGGCAACAGCAGGATTTTACGCTAGCCTTGATAGAAATCATGGAACGCCATTTGTAGGACAATGGATGAGAGTTTATGCAAGATATATGCGTGATATGTCCGTGCACTCAACGGACGAGAGGCTTCTTAGCCGTATTCGAAATCACCTTAGTCTGCATGGTTTTACACGTGATAAGCAAAATCAGGTCTATGAACAAGCCAAACAAATCTGGGATGAAAACCCTGATTTACGTGTAAATGTTACGCAAGAAAACGGTTTGTCGCATGACATGAATTAAGCTGGATCTAAGTCTTATATATGTAATACTATAACATGCTTTGCTTGCTTCTAAACTTATGATAGACTGTTAGCCATGAGTATCGATTTATTGCACCATGCACAGGAATATTGCGCCGATCATAAGCATCGCTACACCGATCCGCGTCGTTACGTGCTGGAGATCATAATCCGAGCCGACAAGCCGCTTGGCGCGTATGATATTTTGCAAAAATTAGGTCTGTATCTGGATAATCCAAAACCGCCGACGGCATACCGCGCGATTGATTTTTGGGTCGAGCAAGGCTTTGTCCACCGAATCGAAAGCCTTAATGCTTATGTGTCTTGTCATGCTGGGCACCAACATGCAGGATCGCAATATTTAATTTGTGATCAATGCCACACGGTCGAAGAAATTCATCTGTGTTCTATCCCTGAAAAATTATCAGCCAAAGCTAAAAGTAAAAAATTCTCTCCACAATCTTGGAATGTAGAAATTCACGGTTTGTGCTCAGCCTGTTTATAAAACTGATAATTTATGAGCTTTATATTGACATTTGTTGTAATAATATTATTATTTTTACATAAAATAAAAAATATTATTAAGAACAGGAGGAAATATGATGGGCCACCCTTTACCAGCACAGCCATTGGAACCAAGGAATGTGGAGGAGGCTGCTCAGTCATCGAAGCCAATATCTGTGCTGTATCCAGAGCAACTTGCTTTGGCTTTCTTAAAACAGTGTAGTCCTGAGCGCCACACAGACATATTTAATAAGGCGGTGAATCGCGGTAACTCTCATCCTGTGAATAAAATAGTGCAAGCTGTTCCTATTGCTGAAGAGTCTCTTCAGCTGGCGTTGGATAGAGTTGATTCAGAAGCAAACCCCAAGCTGACAGAGGTGTTAACGAAAGCACTGAAGACTGCACAAGATGGGCAATCTCCCCAATTGGTAAAGCCTCAATCATATAATGATGACCCTAGCATAGTGGCTTCTATTGAAACGTCTTTGGGTCTTCATCCTGGTTAATGCGTTGGCATGATCGTGTAAATTGTCTAAAGGCATCTATCCCGTATAAATGCCTTTTTGTAATATTCTTGCAACTATAACTTGACATGACGGGGGTGTTTTTTACATATTTTTAAAACGCAGCAATAAAAATATAAACTGGGAGTAAATTATGACAGCACTATTCGCCTCTGTCGGGCAATCAGTCGACTACATTGAAAGATTAAAATCATTGCCAAAAAATGCACAGGTTCGTGTATTTAATCAGGCTGTGGCTGCCGAGTCGGATCCTAATGCAACACATCTTTTGCAAGAGCTGGTAAATAGCGTAGATCTGGATAGTGATGTGCAGCATATGAATCGTGCTTTATGGGAAACAGCTTTTTCCGATAATACGGGAGCTTTTCAGATTTTATCGGCTTTACCAAACGTTGATATGAATGAAACGCAAGATGCTCTAACGCCTTTGATGGCCGCCGCGCAAGAAAGCAATGGTCAGATTGTCAAAACTGCATTGCAGCGTAAAGATACTGATCCCAATCGTGTGCTTTACACGGGTGTATATGTGCCTGATATTGAAGATACTGTGAAAGCTATACCGCAAACAGCGCTAACAATTGCGTTTGGTCATGTTGCCTATGATGCGATTCCTGTGCCATCTGAACAGTCGTGGCAGCATGCATTATATTATGATCCACGCGTGAACTGGGAAACGCATAACGCAATCGTCCAAGAGACACTAGACAAACCATTAGGCGAAAAAATCATCAGCGCCATTCCTAAACAAGCAGCTGATGCTCGTGCGTTGCGAGAAGAAGAGGCAATAATCACGCAAGCTTTGGGTTTGTAATAATTTACGTATAAAACCGATCTAAATTGTCCAAAGGCACTTATGCGTAATAAGTGCCTTTTATTTTGACAATTCATACAGAGGCGTTTAACTTCCAAAACCATGCAAAAGACATTTACAAAAGACGATGTAACCGCGCTGTATAACAAGCCCTTTATGGATTTGGTATATGAAGCCGCAAGTATTCATCGTGAACATCACGATCCGCAAGAGATCCAGATGTGTACTCTTCTTTCCATTAAAACAGGTGGCTGCACGGAAGATTGCAAATATTGCTCGCAATCGATCCATAATGACGCCGAGCTTGAAAAGGAAGTTTTGCTAAAAACCGAAGAAGTTTTAAAACAAGCCCGCGCTGCCAAAGAAGCAGGCTCAACCCGTTTTTGTATGGGCGCGGCATGGCCAAAAGTTTTAGATGGCCGCGCATTTGATCGCGTATGCGACATGGTCAAAGGCGTCTCCGACATGGGGATGGAAGCCTGCGTAACGCTGGGCATGCTAACTTACGAACAAGCCGTGCGCTTGAAAGAAGCGGGCCTGAGCGCGTATAACCACAATCTGGATACGTCCGAAGAATTCTACGATAAAATCATCACAACGCGTAATTACCAAGATCGCTTAAATACATTAGATAACGTTGCGCGCGCAGGCCTGTCGGCTTGTAGTGGCGGTATTTTGGGACTGGGCGAAACCGTTGATGACCGTATTTCGATGCTGGTGACCTTATCAAATTTAGACCCGCAACCCGAATCAGTGCCGATTAATATGCTTGTCCCCGTTGAAGGCACACCGTTGGAGAAGATGGAGCGTCTGGATATTTTTGAATGGATTCGCTGCATTGCCGTTGCCCGTATTTTGATGCCACAATCGATGGTGCGTTTATCTGCGGGACGTTTGGAAATATCCAAAGAAGCCCAAGCTTTAGCCTTTATGGCTGGGGCTAATGCAATCTTTACAGGCGAAAAACTGCTAACAACGGCAAACCCTGAAAAAGATTTCGATCATGCGTTATTGCAGGAATTAGGCTTAAAACCACGCGCACCTTATAAAGAAGGCCCTGTCACACAACAAGGCGGCGGTCAGGGATGCGGGCGTCCGGGTGGCTGTGGCTGCGTAGACGAAAAACCATCCAGCGAAGCCGCATAAGGGGCTTCGTGATGGGGGCGCGGTTTCAGCGTGAACTTACGAACCGTCAAGATAGCGGTCTTTACCGTCAGCTTAAACTGCCGGCGGGCATTGATTTATCATCAAATGATTATTTGGGCTTTGCGCATCACCCTGCGCTGGTTCAGGCTGCGCAATCATTTTTATCAGAAAGCGCGCTCATCGGCGCTGCGGGATCGCGCTTGCTGCGTGGCCATCATGAAGCGCACGAACATTTAGAAACCAAAGCAGCCCAAATTTTCTCTGCCCCGCGTGCGCTGTATTTAGCCAACGGTTTTGTTGCTAATTATGGATTAATGACAACGCTTCCCTCGCGGCATGATGTCATTATTTATGATGAATATGTGCATGCCAGTGTCCGTGACGGGATTGCGGCAAGTGCGGCAAAATCACAACGTTTCAAGCATAATGATATCGAAAGCGTGGCGCAGGCGTTGCAACGCGCTCATGAAAATCGCCGCGCTGACGGTGAAATTTGGATCGCAATTGAAAGCATTTATTCGATGGATGGCGATATTGCACAGCTAGCTGATTTTGTGGAGCTAGCGCAGCAGTACGAGGCATGGCTGATCGTGGACGAGGCCCATGCAACCGGCGTGTTCGGCGATTCGGGACGTGGCGTAGCTTATGCTTTTGCCTTTGAAACCGCCTATCAGCGCATGATAACGCTGCATACATGCGGTAAAGCACTGGGCAGCGCGGGCGCGCTTATTTGTGCCAGCGATGATATTATTGACTATCTAATTAATGCGGCGCGCCCGTTTATCTATTCCACTGCACCGCTGCCGTTGCAGGCGGCTGTGACACAAGTCGCGCTGGATATGATGATCGGGGCAGAAGGCAATGCTGCGCGGGATAAGCTGCATGGTTTAATCCGTTATGTGCAACAAGCAGGCTATCGCGCGCAAAGCCAGATTGTGCCGCTAATGATCGGTGATGATGCGCACTCGATCGAGATTGCAAAACAGCTACAGGGGCAAGGTTTCGACATTCGCGCTGTGCGCCCGCCAACCGTGCCGAAGGGAACAGCGCGTTTGCGGCTGTCACTGGGCGCTGATTTATCACAGGAACATTTGCAAAGCTTCCTGCAAGCCTATAAGGATATAAACCATGGCTAAGCAAAAATTTATTATCACAGGTACTGATACAGGCATTGGAAAAACGGTTGTGAGCGCGATGTTAATGCGGGCGCTGAATGCATCGGGCTTTCAAACGCACTATTGGAAACCCGTTCAATCAGGGCTAGAGGGCATGGTCGATACACGCTCGGTTCAAAAATTATCAGGCTTGAAAGATGAATTATTCTTGCCTGAAACTTATGTGTTAAGCGAGCCTTTATCCCCGCATCGCAGCGCCGAAATTGATGGCGTTCAAATCGATCCTGATGCGATGATCGTGCCAGACGTGCCTGAAAACCTGATTATCGAGGGCGCAGGCGGGCTCATGGTGCCGTTAACGCGCAAGCATTTGTATATTAACCAAATGAAACGCTGGAAAGCCCCTGTGATTTTAGTGGCGCGTGGCAGTCTGGGAACGATTAACCATACGCTCCTCTCGCTAGAGGCCTTATGGGCGCGTGATATCCCTGTGCACGGCATTGTGTTCGTCGGCGATCTGGAAAAAGATAACATGAAAACGATTGCCGAATATTCAGGCGAAAAAATCTTGGGCCACTTGCCGATGCTAGAGGATTTAACTCCACAAACCCTGCATCAGGCCTTTCGTGATGGGTTTAATATTCAGGACTTTGTCGAGGTATAGGAACGGCCATGACGCAGCATAAATCCGTAATCTGGCACCCATTTACGCAGCATGGTTTGGGCATTGCTGAAACCGATATTGATCGCGCGCAGGGGGCTGTTTTATATCGTCAGGACGAATCGGAAATTATTGACGCGATTTCTTCATGGTGGGTGATTACGCACGGGCATTGTCATCCCGATATTGTCAGTGCAGTTCAGCAGCAAGCGGCTAAGCTAGATCAAGTTATCTTCGCGGGCTTTACGCACCGCCCCGCGCAAGATCTGGCGAATAAATTGTTGCAGTTTGCGGGTGATCCTTATCGTCACGTTTTCTACTCGGATAGTGGCTCGACCGCGGTTGAAGTTGCGATGAAAATGGCGATTGGTTATTGGCAGCATCGCGGTGAAAAACGCACGAAAATCATCGCGCTAGAGGGCGCCTATCACGGCGATACATTCGGCACCATGGCAGCGGGGGAACGATGCGTATTCAACGCCGTTTACGACCCTTACCTGTTCGAAGTCATCCATACGCCCGTGCCGCTGGCGGGTGACGAAGATCGCGCGATTGAGGCCTTGAAGCAGACTTTAAAACAGCACGGCGATGATGTAGCCTTTTTCATTTTCGAACCCCTTGTTCAGGGGGCAGGCGGGATGCGCATGTACAGCCCCGCAATGCTGAAAACCATGTGCGATTTATGCCGCCAGCACGGCATTTTATTACTCGCTGATGAGGTCATGACAGGCTTTGGCAGAACGGGCACTGTCTTTGCATGTCAGCAAGCAGGTGTACAGCCCGATGTTATGGCGATATCCAAGGGGTTAACAGGGGGATTTTTGCCGCTAGGAGCAACGCTGGCAACCCGCGCGCTTTATGACGCATTCTATCACGAAGATCGCGCAAAAATGTTCTTTCATTCTAGCTCCTTCACAGGAAATCCAATGGCGTGCGCAGCGGCTTATGCCTCGTTGAAACTGTGGGATGGCGGGGGTGTGCAAACAAATATTGATCGTATCGTTAAGGCGCATCAGGGCTTTGCGCGGCGTTTGGAAACGAATCCGCATGTATCGCAAATCCGTCAAACTGGCACGATTATCGCGCTAGAGGTTATCCAAGACGGGCAAAGCGGGTATTTAGCTAATGTTGGGCAGGCTTTGTATAAATATGCACTGGATAGGGGGGTTTTGTTGCGGGCGCTGGGGTCTGTCATTTATATCTTGCCACCTTATTGCATCACTGATGCGCAGCTGGAAAAAATCTACCAAACCATCGAAGGTTTTTTATCCGCCGATTAAGCTGCGCGCCATGTTGGTGGAGTTTGCTCCAGTAACTCATCAAGTATACTGCGCTGTGGGCGCTGACGGTCTTCATCGCGTGTAGAAAGCATGGATTTACCTGCTTGATTAGCCGCTTGTGTTAAACGGTGTTGACCGTCAAGCAATGTAATCGAATCCCAAGTTGGATAAGTCTGCATAGTGGCTGTTGCTGCGTATTTCATAATCTTTCTCCCGTTGAAGTAGGGACAAGTTAACAAAATATTAATATTATGTCAAATAAAAATGAAAATAGATGTAAAACGCCCCGTTTTATGGGCTATTTTCAATATATATAGTGAATAGTTTATAATGCGCGCTTGTAGGCTCTTCCCTTGCGTAAAATAACTATGCTAATCTTGGGTATTCTAATTTTGAAATATATAGGTAGGAAGATAATCTTATGAAGCTTACGATTGAACGTGAAGCCCTGCTCGGATCATTAAGCCATGTGCAAAGCGTTGTTGAGCGCCGCAACACAATCCCCATCCTTGCCAATGTGCGTATGAACGCCGTTGACGGAGCGCTCGCTTTGACAACGACAGATATGGATTTGGAAATTAACGAATCGGTTGCCGCCAATGTCGCAGAAGCAGGCGCAACAACAGTCCCTGCCCACACATTACACGATATCGTGCGGAAATTACCTAACGATTCGGATGTGGAATTGACCGTAAACGCCGAAGGCACACAGATGAGTGTAAAAGCTGGGCGCTCAAACTTTAAACTAAGCTGCTTATCCGCAGGTGATTTCCCCGAAATCGGCGCTAGCGATATGCCAACATCATTTGCACTGCCTGCATCATCGTTGCGTGATCTGATTGATCGTACACGCTTTGCGATGTCGACTGAGGAAACACGTTATTATCTAAACGGAATTTACGTGCACGCAGCAGAACAAAACGGTGTGCAGGTTCTGCGCGCTGTCGCAACAGACGGTCACCGTTTGGCAATGTTTGATATGCCGCTTCCTGCCGGCGCTGAGGGCATCGAAAACGGCGTTATCATTCCCCGTAAATGTATCGGTGAATTGCGTAAGCTGATCGATGATGCAGCTGATTCTATTCAGATTGATCTGTCTGATGCGAAAGTACGTTTCTCATTCGATCATGTGGTCTTAACATCTAAACTGATTGACGGGACATTCCCTGATTACAGCCGCGTAATCCCAGAAGGCAATGATAAAATCGTCGAAGTCGATCCTAAAGTCTTCTCAAGTGCGATTGACCGTGTATCAACAATTTCTGACGGCAAAAGCCGCGCGGTTAAGATTGCCCTGAATGGCAAGGTTATGACGTTGTCCGCTAGTTCGGCAGAGGCTGGTAGCGCGACTGAAGAAGTCGAGGTTAACGGCGAAACAGAAATCGAAATCGGCTTTAACGCACGCTACTTGCTAGATATCACAAGCCAGATCGGCGGCGAAGGCTGTCGTTTGACTTTGGCTAATCCAGCAGCGCCAACGATCATTCAGGATAATGGTGATCCATCGGCGCTTTACGTGTTGATGCCTTTGCGCGTTTAATAAACGACGCTTTAACTCTTCCAAAGGGCGTCGGCCAAAGCCGTTTCGCCCTTTTTATGTCCCTCACGCAAAGGTCTTTATGAGCGTTTATCTAACGACATTGTCATTATCATGTTTTCGTAGCTACGAATCCTTGCGATTAGAGGGCTTAAAGCCTGGACTTGTCGTGCTGTATGGCAAAAACGGCGCGGGAAAAACCAACGTGCTAGAGGCCGTATCGTTGCTCGTCCCTGGGCGCGGCGTGCGTGGCGCGAAAAATCAAGATATCCAAAACCGCACGCAAACAGCGCATGGGCAGTCGCTGCGAAAGTCGAAAATGAATTCGCCGCCGTGCAAATCGGCACAGGCATGGACCCACAAACCCAAAAGCGCACGGTGCGCATTGATGGGAAAACGGCGAAAAATCAAAATGCGCTTAGCGATCATTTATCATGCGTGTGGCTGATCCCGCAAATGGATCGCTTATTTTTGGATAGTACAGCGCAGCGCCGTAAATTTTTTGATCGCCTAATTTTTGCCTTTGATCCGGGGCATGCAGGGCGAGTAACGCGCTATGAAAATGCGTTGTCGCAGCGCTCGAAAATCCTGCGCGGCGCGGCGGAGAAAAACCTGATCCCTGATGACGTTTGGCTGACAACGCTGGAAGCGCAAATGGCTGAAAGCGCCAGTGCTATTGCGGCTGCACGTCGATCATTTATCGCCCGCTTGCAAAGTGCGTGCGATCAGGCACAAAGCGCCAATTACCCGTTTCCATTAGCGCGCTTGCAATTGCGCGGCACATTCGAAGAGTTGCTTGGCAGCACGTCCGCGCTAGAGGCCGAAGACATGTTCAAAGCGCAGCTTCAGCAATCCCGCCCGCGTGATGCTATTTTAGGTGGCGCGCAAACAGGCCCGCATAAAACGGATCTACTGGTTAGCTATGCCGCAAAATCGATGCCGGCGGAGCAATGCTCAACAGGTGAACAAAAAGCCTTGCTGATCGGTATTATTCTAGCGCATGCAACCTTAATCGCCGCAGAGCGCGGTACGCCGCCAATTTTGCTATTGGATGAGGTCGCCGCTCATCTGGATGAGCAACGCCGCGCAGCGCTTTATGGGTTATTGCAGGACCTTGGCGGACAAGTCTGGCTAACGGGTACGGATAAAAATTTATTCGCTGCCGCTGGAAAAACAGCACAATTTTTCTGCGTTGATCACGGCGAAGTCAGTGCCGATGCGGCGTTAGTTACGGCTGCATAGGGTGCTTTAATAACGCTAAATAATACTCACCAATATAGCTATATCCAACGGCTTCATAAGCTTTGGCGCCGCTGGGCGTGTCGGTGAATAAAGTTGATGTGGCTATGTTGTCCTGATCACGGGCGTGTTCAAGGCAGCGCGCAAGTAAAAGGCGAGCATAGCCTTGGTTGCGGTGCTGAGGCGGTGTCCATACCGGGCCGATTTGGACAATATCAGGCAATTTGGCATTAAATCCGCATAATGAAACGGGTTGCCCATCACGCAATGCTCATAAGTTAACGGATAGAGGTCATGTTAAAGCATTGAGTATGGTTAAAACTTTATCATTTTGTTCGGGCGTGCCGATGCTCAGGCGCATGCAGTTTTTGGTGCCGTCTTTATCGGAAAAATCACGAATAATGATGTTTTGCGCGGCGCAGGCGGCGATAAACGCTTTGACGTGGGGCATTTTAATCAGCAGAAAGTTTGTGTCAGATGGATAAACCGTATCGACGGCGGCACTGGCCTTGAACGCATTTTCCATGCGGGTGCGCTCTTGCACGATGGTTTGAATATTAGCGTGGGCAATCGCGTTAATGTCAGGCTTCATAATGTGCAGCGCTGCATCAATACTGGCCCGTGGCAGTGGATACGCATCCAGCCCCTTGGTGCGAATAAGGGCGGCTAAATCGCTGTCTCCGCACAGCATAGATCCCATACGCATACCAGCCAGCGCATACGATTTGGATAGTGTGCGTAAAATAATCAAATGCGGATGCACGGCCAGCGCATCAGTGAAGCTGTCAGCTTGTGCGAATTCGATATAGGTTTCATCCAAAACGACAATGGCTTGACCCTCGGCGGCCTCGATAATTTGCAGGATATCTTCGCGGTCAAAGCTGGTTCCGGTTGGGTTGTTGGGCGAGCATAAAAACACAAGCTTACTGGTTGGCAGCGCATCAATAACGCCCTGTACATTCAGTGAAAACGCGCCGTTATCCTCAATCAGTGGAACGCTGATCGTGCCGGCGGGCATGGTGCTAGCGTTGACACCATACATGCCAAAGGTCGGCGGATTGATGATAATGCTATCTTCGTGAGGCTCGCAAAATAGCTTAGTTAAAACAGCAATGGCTTCGTCAGCGCCTCGAGTCATGACAATACGATCGGCCTGCGTGCCGTAAAGGGCAGCGTACCCATCACGCAGTATTGCGGGTTGAGGTTCTGGATACTGGCTATACCCCTCCAGACCCGGCAGTTCATAGGGATTTTCGTTCGCGTTAAGGAAAATTTTCTCCGCCGATTTAGCGTGTTCCATCCCAGCAGAAACATAGCCTTGCAGGTCACGATAATGCGTACGAAGCAGCGATAAAATAAAAGGTGTCATTTTTGTTTAAAACTCGCAGTTTTTCAGGGCTAAACACTAGGATTATAAAAACCCACATGCTATAAAAATCTATCTTATAAAGCGAGTATCAAAATAATGACAGAAGCACAAGCAAATACAGATTTAGAAAACCAAAATCCTGACGAATATGGCGCGGATTCGATCAAAGTCCTACGCGGGCTTGATGCCGTTCGTAAACGTCCAGGGATGTATATCGGTGATACCGATGACGGCACAGGCCTGCACCACATGGTGTACGAGGTCGTCGATAACGCCATCGATGAAAGCTTGGCAGGGCATTGTGATCGCATTGATGTGATGATTAACGCCGATGGATCGGTTACGGTACGCGATAATGGACGTGGTATTCCGGTTGGCACACACGCGGAAGAGGGCGTATCCGCCGCGCAAGTTATTATGACCCAGCTTCATGCGGGTGGTAAATTTGATAATAACTCATACAAAGTCTCCGGCGGCTTGCATGGTGTGGGTGTATCGGTTGTGAATGCCTTGTCTGAATATATGGATCTGCGCATTAAACGCGAAGGCAAAGAATGGTTTATGCGCTTTAAAGCGGGTGAAGCCGTCAAAGATCTAGAGCCTGTGCGCGATTTAGGCCCTGATGAGCGCAACGGAACCGAAGTCACATTCCTGCCCTCGCCAGAGACCTTTACGCTAACGGAATTTGATTTTAAAACGCTAGAAAATCGCTTGCGTGAATTAGCGTTTTTGAACTCTGGTGTGAATATTTATATCACCGACTGCCGCGTCGAAGACGGCGTTGAACCCGTCGAAGTGCAACTTTACTATCAGGGCGGTATTCAAAGCTTTGTTGAATATCTGGACCGTGCAAAAAACCGATCTTCAACCCGCCTGTTACTGTTATTCAAGAAGACGCCGACAGCGGTATTACCGTCGAAGCAGCCCTAGAATGGACAGATGCCTACCATGAAACTATGTTGTGCTTTACCAACAACATTCCGCAGCGTGATGGTGGTACGCACTTAGCTGGTTTCCGCGGCGCATTAACACGCTCTATTCAGCGCTATGCCGAAGAAAAAGGCTTGCTGAAAAAGGAAAAAGTCAAACTAACCGGCGAAGATATGCGCGAAGGCATGACATGCGTATTATCGGTGAAAGTCCCTGATCCCAAATTCTCATCCCAGACGAAGGATAAATTGGTTTCTTCCGAAGTCCGCCCCGTCGTGGAAAGCGCGATGAGCGAGAAACTCTCTGAATGGTTCGAAGAAAATCCCGCCGAAGCTAAACAAATTGTCGGTAAGATTGTTGAGGCCGCAACTGCGCGTGAAGCAGCCCGCCGCGCCCGTGAACTGACCCGCCGTAAGGGCGTTATGGATGTATCATCCTTGCCCGGTAAGTTAGCTGATTGCCAATCCAAAGACCCTTCTATTTCTGAAATCTTCATCGTGGAGGGAGATTCCGCGGGGGTTCGGCAAAACAAGCCCGTGACCGTCATAACCAAGCGATCTTGCCTTTGCGTGGTAAAATCTTGAACGTTGAACGTGCGCGTTTTGATAAGATGCTGTCCTCTCAGGAAATCGGTACATTGATTACCGCGCTGGGAACATCTATCGGCCCAGACGAATTTAACATCGAAAAATCCGCTACCACAAAGTCGTTATCATGACCGATGCCGATGTGGATGGATCGCACATTCGTACATTGTTGCTGACATTCTTCTTCCGTTATATGCCCGAAGTGATTGAGCGCGGCTATTTGTATATAGCTCAGCCACCGCTATTCAAAGTTAAACGCGGTAAATCAAGCGAACTATATTTGAAAGACGAACGTGGCCTAGAAGATTATTTGATCGATGTATCGTTGGATCATATCTCCGTGATTGATGGATCTGATGACCTGCGCCGCGGACAGGATTTACGCGATATGTTGATGCGTGCCCGCGCTATACGGAATTCGATCAACGCGCTGACAATCAAAGCTGGTAATCGCCGCGTTATTGAACAAGCTGCCATTGCTGGTGGTTTTGATCAGGATATTTTTGATACTCCGTCTAAGGGTGAAAACTACGCTGAAAAGATAGCAGAACGTCTAAACGCGATTGAGCTAGAGGCAGAACGCGGCTGGAAAGCAGAGTTTACGCCCGTTGGCGGATACGTTATCCAGCGTACATTGCGCGGCATTACACAAAAAGTCCGCATCGCGCCAGATCGTTTGCGCTCTCCTGACGCGTTGCGCTTGCATAAAGCGATCGACTGGCTGCAAGAAGCTTTCGCGCATAAGGTCGAAATTCGTGATGGTGATAAAACAGTTGCTACCGTTAACGGCCCTGCAGCCTTTTATGATCGTATTCAGGAATATGGCCGTAAAGGACTATCGATCCAGCGCTATAAAGGTCTTGGTGAGATGAACCCAGAGCAACTGTGGGAAACAACACTGGATCCAAACGTACGAACTTTGTTGCAGGTGACTGTTCAAGACGCGGTTCAAGCCGACGATATTTTCTCGACCCTCATGGGCGACGTCGTTGAGCCTCGCCGCGAATTCATCCAAGACAATGCCCTAAAAGTTCGCAATATCGACGCGTAAAGGTGAGATGATGAAAAGACTAAGCATGTTAACGGCGGTTGCGACCATTGCATTGGGCGTTATGCCGGCCTTTGCGGATATGACATTAACCAGCAAAGACATGAAGCATGGTGATGTGCTGGCAAACGCACAAGTCTTTAACGGATTTGGGTGCTCGGGGAAAAATATTTCTCCGCAGCTCAGCTGGACAGGCGTACCAAAGGCAGCAAAAAGCTTGGCTTTGACCGTCTATGATCCTGACGCGCCAACGGGTAGTGGCTGGTGGCATTGGGTGGCATTTAATATGCCTGTAACGACAACGTCTTTGCCTACGAATGCCAGCGTTAAGGGTATGCCAGCGGGCACAATACAAAGCATGACTGACTTTGGTTCCACTGGCTATGGCGGTGCCTGCCCACCAGCAGGTGATAAACCGCACCATTATGTGTTTACACTCTATGCGCTAGACGTCGATAGCTTACCCCTAGATGAGAAAGCCAGCGGCGCATTGGTCGGATATTACATCAACGCACATATGATTGATGATATCAGCCTGATTACGACCTATAGCCGTAAATAATTTTCATGATAGCTACAGAAAGAAGCCTTGCTTGTCGGTCAAGCGGGTAAGGTGTGCTGTCTATTTAGTTTTGTAAGCAGCTAGCACAGAAGAAGTCTTTGTCGATCATACTGGATGTCAGTAGTAAGCGATAGCCGTTCAAATACATATCATTTTGTAGATTGACCTTTTTCTGTTTAGCTTCACTTAGACGTTCGGCGCTTTCGATCAATTCAATGACGTTAATATTACCTAATTTAAAGTTCTCTTCGTTCAAAAACTTCAAAGCCGTGCTTGATTTGATTTCCTCTTCGGTAATGCGCAAGGAATCATAAGCGGTTTTTAGCTGGTTATAGTATAGCTTGATATTGGTTTTAATCTCTTTCAAAACGCGCTCACGACGAATGGTCAGTTCATTAATCTGGCTTTTGATCAGGTTTTTAGCATGGCGACGTTTAAAGCCATCGAACAAAGTATAATCAACCCGTACAAATGCCGCGGCCGATCTATCAATGCCAACCTCACCACCGCTATTGTGGCTTTCTGTGGCATCAATGACAAAGTTGACTTGCGGCAAATCTCGTCCGCGCTGAGCGGCTAATTGGTGCTCGGCAGCTTCGATTTCGTATTCGCTGGCGATAACACTGCTGTTATCTTGCTCAGATAGCTTAAGGTAATATTGTAAGTCTAGCTTATCTGGGCTTAAAAGCTCAGGGTAGCTTGTTGTAAATTTAGGTGGCAATTTTCCTGTTAAAAATTCTAAGCTGCTGATCGCATCGTTAAGCGAGGATTGTGACCGGTTTAGGGCTGTGCTGGCTGATGCCAGGCGTGAAGTTGCATAATCTAGAATAACTTTGTCAGCGGCACCGGCATCGTATTGCTGCTGGATATATTCAATCGTTTTTTGGATGTCGGTAATCAGCTCACGGTTAATTTTTGTGTTTTCTTGGTAGCGTAAAATCTCTAGGTAAAGCTGAACAGTATTGGAAATGGTTTGTTCGATTTGGGACTGCATTGTCCAAAATGCAGACTGGCTGGTATTCTCGTAGCGCTTGATTGTATGTTGCGTTTCCCATCCGTCAAAGAGTAATTGCTCTAACCCTAATGACAGCTCACCATAGGCATTAATATCACTTTTTAATTTCGAAGACGAAGGGTTATTGTATTCATGGCCGATAATGGCGGTCGCCGAAATTTGAGGATATAAACCAGCTTCATTACTTTTGATAGAGCTAATAGACTGGGCATAACGCTCCATATAAATTTCAATATCAGGATTTTTATGAAGCGCAAATAACACAGCCGAATTTAATGACAGATCAATAACAGGAAAATCAGCAGCCTTGATATGTAATGACGGAAACAGCAATAAGGGTGCCGCCATCAAGGGGCAGAGAATTGAACGCGACAATGTTTTAAAAAAGCGTGTCATTTCTTGATAACCTGTATTCGTGCCCATTCTACATCATCATTGATTTCCAAGGCATCGACAAGCTTTGGAATAGCGTCTTCGTGCGCAAACCCAGCGTCTAATGTAGTATTTCTTAAATTGAACATGCGGGCAATAGCAATCTTACGTTTTGTAATATTTGTCGACTGTTTTGGACGAGGTGCGGTGATGAGGAGCCTGTATTCATCGGGCGAATAATTATTTAAGAAATCTAAAACTTGTTGGGATGTCTCTGGCAGAATGGAGATCGCATCTTGTCCAAAGAAAATAACGATTTCTTTTTCTTCGGTATTAATTTCGACGCTTTGTTCTTTTGATTCTGCAAACTCACTATTTTCTTGTTTAAATTCAAATTCAGATTCTTGTAAAACTTCTTCGGCAACCTCATCGGATCTTACTTTACTGACAAAAATAACCATGTGGAAGTATAGGGCCGAAGCAATCGCCAATAAGAAGAAGACGAACATAATAATGACCGAGGATAAAATATCCACAAATCCCGGCCATGCAATGGCATTTAAATCATCATCTTCTGAACTAGACATTTGAACTTATAGGTCGTCTTTTGGGTTTGATTTTATATTATTATCTGAAATTGAAGGTGGTGTTTTGTCTGTAACAGCTGTTCTGATTTTTCCCACTTCAAAGGCTTTCTTGTCCAGCGCTAACATGCTTTTTTCTATTTTAAACAACATTTTAGATAATGGACCTGATGAGCCGTTTATATCTTTCATGGTTTTAAATAAGTCTTTATTATGTTTTTGTGTGTCAATTAAAATGTTAGCAATGCCGCTTAGGTGTTGATCAAGTTTATTTGGTAGGTCAGGGAAATCTGCATTTTTCTCGTCTACGGTTTTTAGCATGGTGTTAATGTCACTCACGCGTTTTAATAAGCTTTCGTAAGCGCGTTCAGCCGTTGTTGACATGTTAAAGAGACGCTCGCTGATATTGTCAAGATTATCTTGGTTTTGATAATGAGTCATTTGTAGCGTTTGCTCTACGCTGGTCAGTCCTGTGTCTGTAATTTTGATATGCTCGCGCATGGTATCCAATAAACTAGCCAAATTATCTTGGAATTTGATGACATAAGGATAAAGTTTTGTATGCATATCTGTGATATGGTTGGATGCTTGCTTATCAATGGATGACAAGGTTTCATTACTACGCATAATTAGATTTTGTTGTGTGGCTAGCGATGTGTTCGTTGCCGCGGCATGTTTAATTTGAGTGTCTTGTTTATGCGAAATATTTTCTAACAAGACTTCTCCGCGACCAAATCCGTCTAATGTATCGTTAAGTGTCTGAGCCAAGGTTTTGAGCTGTTTGTTGGTTTCAACTGTTAACGCAACATAACCAGACAGCCAGTCTTTCAATTCATCGTCAAAAGAAAGGGCACTAGGTACGTTGCTGCCGCCTCCGCCTTTACCACCGCCTTTGCCTTCGCCGCCAACATTACGAGGAATACGATTATCAATCCAGCGACTAAAGTTTTCAATAAAGTTATTCTGAGCACCACCACATAGGAAGTTGAAAAAACCAATCATCAAGGAGCCAGACAGACCAAATAAAGACGAACTAAAGGCTAACCCCATCCCTTGTAGTGGGGCAGCTAGAGATTCAATAAATTGCCCCATGGCGCCATCTTGTGTTACGTCCAAATGCGCCATGCCAGCAAGCGCTAAACCAACGGCATCAATGGTTTTCAAAAGACCAAGGAATGTACCAAGCAGTCCTAACATCACCAAAATACCAGTGATAAAGCCAACGTCTGTTTTTTGGAGTTAATCCGGTACCCAACCTTGGATTTGATCAAGCGAGCATCGGTGTCGGTGAAATTATAATGACCAAAGGATTCTAAATTAGAAATGGCCTTATACATATTTTGCGTATCTAGCAAAGGCGCAACCGTTGCCATTTTCTTTTGAAAGGCAATGACTTGCGCGGGGGGGACTTTTGCTTTCGATCGCGCTGTTTCTAGCTCATCTAGGAAACGAGCAACGCGGAACAGGTCAAAGTTATTTTTAAAGGCTCCGAACATGCCAATGGCCATTAAACCAATAATTAAACCGTTAAGCGCTTTACTGGTTTCAAAAAAGGTATAGAGCTTAGGAAAGCTAAAGCCAATTAATGCGAAGATGATAATAAGAACAAGAATCATTAATGGTGTGATATATGCAAGTAAAGACGTTTTAATACGACCAAAGCCAATTTCCGGAGCGATAACGCCCGGATTATCATGCTCATCCATTTTTTCTTTGAAACTTTTGCTCATTATATGTCCACAATTATAGGCTGTAGTTAAGTTTTATTGATGCTAAATGTCCGGCAAAATCTTCGTTAAGTTCGTAATTATAACGCGTTAAAATTTTCCATTTATCGGACGCTAAATTTGCACCAAATCCGAGATTAAAAATATGATCTTGTGTATCAAATCCATCATAGGCAACTTCAACAGCGGTAGCGGGGTCATCATCTTGAACTGTGCCTTGCATATAGGCACGTGCGGTAATGCCGTTTTGCAGTAAGTTATAGCTATATGAAGCATTCATTTCCGGAATAAAGGATAGGCCGTTTTCCAAGGCATAATGAGCGGACGCTGTAAGATTTGGACCGATATCCAAACGATGCATTGTATCCATTGTTACAATTAAATTAGCACCGCCTGCACCGCGCTCACGGTATTTTTCAAAGTTCATGCGAGAGTAATATAAGCCAAAACTAGGAGTCAACATCCATGCTGACCCTGTGTCGTATAGGGCCCCGTATTCAGCCCCTAAATTCATATAAATGGCATCATATTCAGCCTTGGCATTAGAGCTTGTGCCACCGACTCTAAAGCGGGTTGAGGCAATGTCATTCAATCCCATTGTTGCAAAGCCGTTCACAAAGGATGAATCATCATATAAATAAGTTCCATATAAACCAGTTTGATATGTGTTGACTTGAGTCTCGGTTTGATTGGCATTTCCAGCGCTTAGATTTGTATCAGCATATGTTAAGAAGCTGCCTAAAATAATCTTTTTGTTTTCAGAATTGACATCCACACCGGCGGTGATGCCGGTTGTATCGAATTTATAGCCATCAATATTGTCGCGTTCATTCTGTCGACCATTTCCAAGGAAGCTTTGTCCCCAAATTTCATATGAGCGATCATCATACTTATATTTTTTATCCTGAGCTTGAAAGCGATTGCGAGCTAAGGAATATCCCTGAGAGAGGGATTTTTCATCTGTTTTTCCAGAACGTTTTAAATAGCGTAGGCGTTTTAAAGCCAGTTCACGCGTGCGATTGGGAACAATATACCCATTTGTTGAGGCCGTGGCATCGCCAGCCGCAGGTTCAATCTCTGCAACAGAGCGCACAGGCTTGTTCGAAGATAATCCATCATGATAAGAGCGTTCTTGACGGACTTTCGCAGCTTCAACACGTTTTTTGTATGTTTGCAGTGTATGCAAACGATTTTGAATAAGGTGACGCGTTTGATTGTTAACGTAAGATACAGCGGTGAATACACCAGCATCCAACGAAGGTTGGGTGGATTCTAAAATATTATTGAAATCTTCACGCGTTGAAGTATTCGCTAGATTATATTGTATATCATGTAAGACATCATCATCTGTATCAAAAAGGGTATCTAACAAAATTCCTGCGCTAGTTGCATTTTGTGCGTTGTTTGTCAAATCAGCGATGCTCCCACGCGTGATTGTTAAGTCAGCGTTTGTCCCACTATTGGAAAGAGAGTAATCATATAAAAAAGATGTATCGACAACAGTTGGTAACAGCATCGAGCCAGCAGGCCCTGTTAATATATCACTGACAACAGTCGTTCCCTCGGGCAAAACGTCAGTGCCGTTCTCAAAAACCAGTGATAACGTGTCATTGCTGTAATCAACAGCGCCACCTGCTGTAATATTAACACTACCATTGAGCGTTGTGCCGCTGGTTTGTCTGATGCCCAAAACAATAGCCCCACTATCGCCGTCAGAGCCTGTGTAGGTATTCGCGTCCAAAGAGTTTTGCGAGCTAATATTGACAGTGCCGTCTATATCAAGGATACCAAGTGTCTGCGCGCCATCGTCCAAAGTTAAAGTCGCGCCATCAGCAACGGTTATCGAGGCTAGTCCTGTTACGCCACCAATACGTTCCGTTGCGTGAAGTGTACCAGTTTGCACGTCTAAAATAACACTAGCCATGGCCCCGTTATAGGTAACAGTGTCGTCTCCAGCAAGAATGTTGACAGTGTCCCCAGCATTCCCTTCTAGGTCAGCTGTTATAGTAATGCCGCCATATAAATTTAATACAGTACCCGCTGAGGCAACACCTAGACTAATATCAGCACCAGTAGCGTTAGTAATAATATCACCATGGGCATCCCACGTGTCGCTGTCTCCGATGTTCAAGGCATCAATGGCGTTGGTTGAGCCTATATCGGCATTTTGTGTAATGGTATAGCTGCTGTCGTTCGTTGTGATTGTTCCAAAGGATATCGGTTGGCTACTGTCAATCGTATGGTTGATTAAGACATCGGCGCCAATAAAGAGTGTTCCTGTATCTTGAATTAGTAAAGCATCGGTTGTGTCCTCATCCAACGTACAGTTCCCTGGCCCAATCGGAGACGAGCTAGTGCAGTCCTCTGCCAGAACAGGGCTGGACAGAAGACCAAAAACAAAAGGGCAGATACGCCGGTAAGGAGTTTAAATTTAGACAAGGAAGAAACCCTAAACGAAAAAGAATCAAGAAGAATAGACCTATTCACAACGATTCTAACAAGATTTTGTGAAAACGCAAAGCTGTTTTGGAAAATATGACTATTTTGCTTTATTTTTCCCGTAGAGCATTGTTTTTGATATTCCACAGCGGCTTCAAAATCGAATGTAGAACGGATATTTTTCCAGCTAAAATATTTATATTAGCGGTCATTCCCGGATAGATAGGCATATCTTTTCCTAAATTTGTCGCATCCAAAGAAACTTTTATTTGATAAAATTCGTTGTTTTGTTGATCGACAAAACTGTTGGCACTGACATAGGTAAGCTCGCCGTCGATCCCTCCGTAAAGCGTATAATCATAGGCACTGATCTGTGCAACAACAGGCAACCCAGGCCAAATTTTACCACGATCATTGGTTGTGATTTTACCCTCGACAATAAGGTTTTCGTTTAAGGGGATAATCTCAGCAAGCTCACCACCAGGCTGGATAACCCCGCCGATTGTATTGATATAAAGCTTATTCACAATGCCATCAACGGGCGAACGAATAGCGGTGCGATTGATCTGATCGGTCAGAGCCTCGCGGCGTTCGCTTAGTGTTCTGATTTTGATTTTAACTTCGCTGAGTTCTTTATTGATTTCTGAAAAGCGTTTTTGGCGGCGCTCTTCCAATAAGCTGGTTAGCTCTGCAATTTCGCTTTTTACAATAGGGATTTCTTTTTTGATTTTTGAAATGCGTGTTTCGAAATCTCTTACGATGCTTACAGCATCCAAATATTGGCTTTTAGATACGGCCCCTTTTTTGCGAAGCTTGATTTTAATATCCAGCTGTTGTTTAGCGACGGATAGTTCTTTGGATAAGTTCTCGGCATTGCTGTTTAAATCATCCAGCTTATAGACTTTTTGACGCATGCGTTTTTCTAGCCCATCAACATTTTTGGATAATTCGTTACGCCGTGCATTGAAGAGATTAATTTCCGATTGAATAATATCAGGGTATTGTAAACGTTCTGTTTCAGTGAAGCTGATGATATTTTCTTCGGCGAGTTCTGTTTCTAGACGTTTTTGCCGGATTGATAGCGTGTCCAGCCCAATGCTGAGCTCTTGTAATTCGGATTGAGCCTGAGTGTTTTCGATATAAAATAAAATCGATCCTTTGGCGACTTTGGCGCCTTCTGTGATTAAAATTTCATTGACGATGCCGCCCTCTAAATGCTGGATCAACCGCGTCTTGCCCGAGGGAATAACACGCCCGACAGCGCGGACTTGCTCGTTAATCTGGGCGAAATGCGCCCATAATAAAAATGTGCCCATGAAAACCATGCTGACAATAAAAATAAAGCGATATGACCACACATCATCAATTTTAGAGAGATAATCTTTGTTAGCGGATTGGGAAGGTTTGTCTGTCATGGCTTATCCTTTCCCTTTTCCGGCTAGTTTCTTTAAGACCTCATCGCGTGGCCCGACTGCGGCAATGTGTCCGCGGTCAATGAAAACCAAATTATCAACCAAAGGCAATAAACTTGTGCGGTGTGTAATCATAATAAATGTGCGCCCAGCTAGATAGCTTTGTAGTTCTTTTTGTAAATGTGCCTCCAAATTACTGTCCATGCCAGTTGTTGGCTCATCGAAAATTAAAATCTTTGGATCACGAGCCAAGGCACGGGCTAAGCTCAGGGCTTGTTTTTGCCCTCCTGATAAGAAACAACCGTTTTCGCCAACTTCCATATCCAGACCCTGGGCATTATGTTGCAAAACTAGCTTTAAACCTGATATGTGAATCGCTTGCTCTAAGGCTGCTGCGGTAATGTCAGTGCGTCCTAGTGTGATGTTGTGTAGGACGGTGCCATTGAAGAACTGACTATCTTGTGGTGCGTAGCTAATTGTGCGGCAAAGCTCAGTATGAGGAATTTTATCCAGCAATATATTATCCAACGTAATCTCACCTGATTGTGGGGCCAAGATATCGCCGATGACTTTCGCAAGGGTTGTTTTCCCCGCAGCACTTTGCCCAATGATGCCCATATGCGCACCAGAAGGAATAGATAGCGTGATATCGTGAATAGCAGGGCGAGACTGTCCCGGATATGTGTAGTTAATGTTTGTTAGTTTTAAGTCTCCTTTAAAGGGACCTTTCGGAGCTTTCGACAGTGTTTCTTCGTCAAAATGCGGTAGTTTAAAAAAGTTATCAATCGCCTTTAGCACGTCCTGTGTTTGCTTAACGCGAGCTAATAGCGACGATAAATTCATGGCCGGGGCAATGGCGCGCCCTGATAAGATCGTGCATGTAATCAAGCCACCAACAGTCAGCTGGCCTTCGTGGATCAAGAAAATACCAAAGAAAATCACAAGAACGTGAGAAATTTGACTTAGGAAGAATGTAAAATTAGAAAGACCAGCCATCAAAATATTATGGTGTCGGTTAACACGTGATGCATTTGCAGTAATTTGATCCCAGTGGAATAAGCGACTGCTGTGCGCATTAAACATCCGTAAAGTGGACATGCCATTAAGGGTTTCAATCAAATATTTAGACTTAGCTTGGTTGGTCGAAAAATATTGCTCCATAAGCTTTGCAATGGGTAAATGCACGTTCATATTTAACAGCGCGATGATAGTGATAATGGTGATAGGTACAAAAACAACATTGCCACCAACGCTATAAATAATAAATAAAAACAATATGATAAAGGGAAGATCAACAAATGTGGGAACCAGTTTAGACGCATAAAAATCCCGAATGGATTGTAGCTCACGGAACATATTGGATTGTTCCCCAACCGATAAAGGAGCATCCGCACTGCGAATATTCATCAGCCGTTCCATTAGCTTAAAGTCATAGTCCCGACCTAAACGCTCGGCCAGCCGCTCCAGAATATAGGATCGGATAGTCTTAAAGAAAAAATCAAAGCCCAAGGCAATAATGACGCCGATTGTAAGAATATAATGGGTTTCCTGAACGAAATTAATAGCCACCCGATCATAAATATTCATGGAATAAAGCGGCACAGCTAAAACGATTAAATTAATAAAAATAGTCGCCATCAAGATTTCGTAATAATTGCGACGATACTGTACCAAGGGCCGCCAAAACCAATCCAAAGAATGCCCGGTTTTCATATGGGCGATATAGTCCCCGATACTTTCCGCCATTTCATCTAAAACAATAATCTCACCAGAATATGGAGCAGAGGCTAAAGATTTGGCATGTTTGCTATCTTGAGCAAAGACAAATTGCTGCTTTCCATGAGATTTCGAAGGCATTACCAGCGCATAATCTTTTTCCTCTGTCACGACGAAATGCGGGCGGTCTAATTGTGATAAGTCCAAATCAGCAACATGTTCGACCGTTGCACGAAAATTTAATCGCTGTAGCAAACGGCAAAAATAATTACTATCGCTTTCATCTTGTTTCGCGGGCATATCGCCTAACATACCGGTTAAGTCGATTTTACGGTCGTAAAAAGATAATAACTGATCGGCGGCATACATAATGCGTTTATTCAAATGCTGAAACCGTTTAACCGATTCATCTTGATCCGAAGCAGCAGGGGAGGGAGATGTTTTTTAGCCATGAAAGAAGCAGACTTATTTTGAAACAAAGTGAACGAGATGCCAAAGCAAATCACAGTCTAACATATCAAACGTCAGAACGACAGTTTATTAACGTGCAGAATGTCACAGAAAATATGCCCTAGTTTGTTGTAACGATTAAGGTATCACCATTGGCCCAGTGATATGTTTTCGTTGTCGCTGTAACATCTGTGCTTAACGAACCAGAAGCTGTAATGTCGTCTAAATCATTCACATGTATCGTCAGGCTGGAAAGGCCTGTTATATTATCATGGTCTGCGCTGGTGAAAACTGCATTATCATCAAACGTAGCGCCAGTGAAATCAAGTTCATCGACATTGGTAAAAACAGCGGCAAAAGTTGAGCCTTCAACGTTAGAGGCAACATTTCCTTGGATATGAGCGATATCATTACCATTCCCACCATCAATGACGCCGGAATATTGATTGATGGTGGACATGTCGACAGTAATATCATCCGCGCCATCGCCCGCATTTAATTGATTAAGGCCCGTGCTGGCCGTTAGGTCAATGGTATCGTCTTGATCTGTTAAAACTACCTGTTCGAAGTCTTTAATATGCATGTTACCAAGCGCATAGCCGCCATTTGATACATCAGTACTATCCAGAGTTAACCCACTACCGTATGAAAATGCATATAAAATATCATTACCACCTTGGGCATCAACATATATACTATCATTGGTGTAATAAACGGTATCATTCCCACCGCCCGTATAGAGTTCTTCGATACCGGTTCCAGTCAGATTATTAACCTGATTGCCTGCGTTGTTTAAATACACTTTCTCGAAGCCAGAGACATAGACATCCCCAATATTGTAGCCACCATCTTGTGTATCAGAACCGTCAATGTCGGTCGAACCAGAAAAACTGGTAAAGTTAAGGGTATCACTACCGCCTTCGCCATAGATACGTGTGACATCATCATTACCATCATATGTGACATTATCGTCACCGTTGCCAGCGTGAAGAGTTACAATATCCGTGTCTGATAAGAATATGACATCATTGAAATCAGACGTATAAACAGTTTCAAAGCCGGAAACATAAGTCTTATCAAAAACATGCCCCAAATGGTAACCACCGTCATTTTGGTCATAGCCTTCAAGGAAGAAGCCTTCCGCGGAGGTGCGCCCATCAAAGATATCAGTGCCACCTTCACCGCGAAGACGAAGGGGATTATTATCGCCTTCACCATCAAAGACAACAGTATCATCGCCACCACCAGCATAAAGCGTTAAAATATCTGTTCCTGATAAAGTGATAGTGTCATTGTTATTTGATGTGTAAACAGTTTCAAAGCCGGAAATATAGGTCGTGTCAAATGCATAGCCACCATTAGACGTATCAGTACCATCAAGGGTCAAGCCAGTACTGAAACCGCTGGCGTCGTAGGTGTCTAGTCCTGCTTCGCCATAGACACGGGTTGTTTGACCAGTGTCATCATATGTGACCGTATCATCGCCGCCGCCTGCATATAATGTTTTGATGCCAGTGTTAACTAAGTTGATTTCATCATCATAACTGGTTGTGTAAATGGTTTCAAAGTTTGAAATCCCTAGACTGCCAAATTGATAAAGGCCGCTGCTTACTATGTTCCCGTTAAGAGTTATACCAGATCCTAGGCTACGGGCATCATAGGTGTCCGTTCCATTACCGCCATTAGCGCGCGAGTGTCCTGTTGTGTTGTAATAGAAGTAGTCATTCCCATCCCCAGCGTTTGTTGAACCACTTCCGGTACCAAACAACGCATTAACAATATCATCGCCCGTTGATAAATAGACGTGTGCATCCCCAGTGATTGTATGTGTATAGGTGTCACCATTAGACATAAATAATGTTAGCGTGTTGTTGTTTGTTGATGGTGTTTCGATATGATCTAAGTTGGCGACGTAGCTAGTAGTGCTGTTATTGCTATAAAAAATAGTATTCCAGCCTCCGTCACCATTATAGGTATCATTACCAATAGAGGCATAAATAGCATCATCGTTGCCACCGCCATACACAACATTGTTCCCATCACCGGTCCAAATTCGATCGTTCCCAGCATCCCCATAGATCGTGTCGTTGCCACCATTTGTATAAACCGTGTCACCGCCACTACCAGCATGGACAACGTTGGTTTGGTCATCTAATGTCAGAACATCATTACCAGCACTACCATTGATATTCGCAAAGTTTTTGGCCGTTCCTGTGTAGTTGCCATTTGCACTAGAAAAACTGAAATACCCCGCTGATAAGTCTGTCATATCCAATGTGATTGAGCCACTACCGCCATTGCTAAAGGATAAAGTATTTGTACCACCTTCACCATCTAAAACGTTATTGAGACCATCATATGCTGCGATGATATCATTGCCAGCACCACCTTTGATATTGTTTGTTCCAGTATTCCCTGTGAAGGTGTCATCGCCGTCAGAGCCGACGATATTTTCAAAAAATTCAATAGTTTGTGTATATGTTGTACTGCCATTATAGGTGACAATACCATTACTAGCATTGGTTAGAATGGATAAGACAACTTTAGTGATATTAGAATCGTTTGAATAATCCATGGTATCTGTACCAGCATCACCGTGAATAACATCATTCCCGGCCGAGGAATAAATAAGGTCGTCCCCACTTTCGGCGTCAATTGTATCTGTATTACTGGAGCCAGTAACTGTGTCGTTTCCATCCGTCGCAACGGCACGCTCAATACCAGTAAATGTATCTGTTTTAATATGCCCGCTTGTGCCGCTGGCGGAGCTATAAGAACTGGCTGTACCCGCTTGCATGTCTATAATCACATGGGCTAGCCCTGTGATATTGACATAGCCATAATCAGAGTCGTAGATGATAACATCTGATCCTGTGCTGCCGTAGAATGTATCAGAGCCATTACTGCCATAGAAATTGTCGTTTCCGGCCTCGCCGTATAGCGTATCATTTCCACCATCGCCAAATAAGCTATCACTACCGCCACCGCCATAAAAAATGTTGGCATTACTGTCGCCTTGAATGAGATCGTTGCCAGCAGTGCCGCGAACATGTTCGATGCCGGAAATTGTATCAAAGCCATCTCCAGATGTGGTCGCTGATACGGTGTTTGTTCCATCCAGATTAACATTTAATGCAGTAATGCCCGCTTGTGTCGAGTAATCAACCATATCATTAGAGCCACTGCCACCTGAGAACGTATCGTTACCTGCGCTACCATAAAAAGTATCATCGCCAGCTTCACCATATAATTCTTGGGTGCCATCTGTGCCAATAAAGGTATCATTGCCTGTTGTGCCATAAAGCGTATGAAGACCTGATGAATTATAGGTGTCGGTAAATAGGGTGGTTCCTCCGTCCCGGTATACGACTGTGCCGGTTGCGTTGCTCATGTCTAAAACAAGGTTAACGTCATAAGTGGAGTAGCCTGAATTATTACTTTTGACAACGCGATAATCTAATATGGCGCTATCGCCAAAGGTATAACTGTCATTACCGCTACTGGCATAAACCAAATCATTGCTGACCGCGCCAAGTGTATTAACAGTATCATCAGCACCGTCTTCTGTTATAATGGTGTCGTTACTATTTGTTGCGATATAAATTTCAAAATTTTCTAATGTACTGGTTTGTCCATCAGCATCCGCGACAACTGTGCCCGCTTGGATATCTAATGTTACGCCCCCGGCTGTTATCGAATCGAATCGAATCGTATCGACTGCGCCGCTATTGTCATATCCGTTTATGCGTCCACCGTAATATGCGTTTGTACCCAAATACGCATAAATAACGTCGCTGTCATCATTGCCGACCAGAATGTTGTCGGCATCGCTGCCGTATAATGTGTCGTCACTGCTGGTTCCGTAAGCATTTTCTATGCTGGTGAGCGTATCTGTAGCTCCGCCAGTGTCTGTGGCTGTTTCGTTGCGCAAATCTACTGTTACGCCACCTGTGAATGATCCATAATCAATGGTATCAATGCCGGTGCCGCCATCAATGATATTGTTTTGACCGTTAAGCCCGATAAATCTGTCGTCAAAATCAGATCCGGTGATGTGTTCAAAACCACTGATGGTATCGGTGCCACCTTTAGCATCATTGGCCGTGCCAGTGGTTAGGTTGACAGTAACGCCTACTTGTCCACCAGAAAGAGGCCCAGTGACATAAGAGTAATCCAAATAGTCGTTGCTTGATGTATCAGTGCCGCTCGAGTCCCCGCCATATAGCGTGTCATTGCCATCATATCCGCTGATGATATCATCGCCGTCTAAGCCTTGGATGATATTGGCAGCATTACTACCAGCTAAGAGATCGCTGTAATTAGAGCCTACTAAGTTTTCGATGCTGATTAATGAATCACGTTCGCCAGTATCTCCGTCATTCTTTGCTTCGTTGTCGATAAGGCTGGCGTCTATAGCGCCTGCTGCATTGCTATAATCTGCAGTATCGCTACCAAGACCACCATTAAGAACATCTGCACCGCCGCCGCCATATAAGACATCGTCGCCAGTGCCGCCACTAAGACTGTTTACGTTATCGTCACCATAAATAACATCATTGTTGCTTGAGCCAACGACGTGTTCTACACCATAAACGCGGTCTTGATTGCCAAACCCATCGTCACTAGCTAATCCGTCTCCGTTACCATAGTATCCAAGGTCGATTTGGATGCCACCAGTTGCATCAATATAAGTAACTGTATCATTAAGTGATGTGTCTAATGAAGAGTCTCCGCCATAGAAAGTGTCATTGCCAGCGCGCCCATTAAAGAGGTCATCGCCATCGCCGCCAATGAGGATATTTTTGTTGGCATCACCATAAATAATATCGTTAGAAGCCGATCCAATCACATTTTCAAAACCGATAACGACATCTGTTCCACCATCACCATCCGCGCCACTGGCTGTTTTTCATCGGCAAGGTCGATGTTCACGAAGCCAGCTGCATCCGCGTATGAAACTGTATCATTTGACGACGTATCACTGCCGGCTGTCCCGCCATAAAGGGTATCATCACCCCCACGACCTGCAATGGTATCATCACCATTATGACCGCTAAGGATGTTATTAGAAATGTTACCACTCATTATGTCGGCTCCGACAGAGCCGACAACGTCTTCGATATTAACTAAAGAATGTGTATCGGTGCTTGAATCCGCGTATGTGACTGTGACAGATGTGGCCGTAGGCGCGTTTTCCATGGCAAAGACAATGCCAGTGATAGCGCTGTTAAATGAGTAGCTTGTATTGGCGTTTCCATCAGAATTATTGCGCACGGAATAATCAACCACATCGCGAATGCCGTCACCCCCATCATAGATGTCGTCACCCTCAGTTGCGTAAATTGTATCATTGCCATCGCCTCCGGCGATTGTGTTGACGGCATTGTTACCAATTAATACGTCATCATTGCCAGAACCCGTTAGGTTTTCAATGCTGATCAGCACGTCAGTTCCGCTAAACCCGTCATTGTAGGCTTGATTGGTTCCTAAGCTTAGGTTAATTCCAACCGCGTTCAGCGCTGTTGAGTAATCAGCTGTATCTACACCTGTATTCCCATCTAGTGTATCGTTACCTCCACGGCCAGCCAGCGTATCATTGCCAGTATAGCCATCGATGATATTATCACTTGCGTCACCTGTTAAGATGTCATTCCCAGTAGACCCAACGAGGTGCTCAATATTTTTGACACGATCTGCCGCCAAAGAATCAATTGTGGCAATCACTTCTACAGAAGCATTAAGTGTTAATTCAACACCACTACTAATATCTGTTCGTGAAGAGAAATCGTACCAGTCTCCATTGCCGGTTCCACCATCAACAGTGTCTGCTCCAGCGCTGGAAATAATTGTATCGTCACCACTGCCGGCGTCAATTGTGTCTGTGCCTGCCTCGCCGTTGAGAATATCATTACCTAGGCCGCCATATAAGGAATCATCACCATCTCCGCCGAGCAGGGTGTCATTTCCACTTAATCCGTATAGAATATTATTATCTGTATTTCCTGTTATCGTATCAGCGTTATTTGTACCCGTTACATTTTCAATATCTGTCAAAGATACAGAATTTTGTAATGTATTATCTGATGCGTTACGAACCTCGGCTGTGGCAGCGCCACATCCGCCAATGTAATAATAATTTTACTGCTAGCAAGCGCAGAAAAATCAATAGTATCGCCAGTGGTTGTTTCACTACCGCCGTCAATTGTGTCATTGCCGCCTGTGTATGTGTATGTATCGTCACCATCCAGCATATAGACTTCGTCTGCGCCTGTTGTATCATCAACGGAGTCGTTTTGATCTGTTAAGTAATAAGATTCAAAGTTTGTAAAGGAGTCAACCGAGCTATCAGCCAAGTATAAAGCTTGCTCTGTTGCTAAATTAATATTAACACCGCTACCTGCTAAATCATCAAAGCGAAGCTGGTCAATATTATCGCCTCCATCTAGCGTATCTGTACCACCGCCACCATAAATGACATCGTTATTCGCGCCACCGCTAATGACGTCATTGTCAGCGCCACCAGAAAGTGTATCATCGCCATCGCCACCAAATAAAGTATCGTTACCAGCGCTGCCATCTAATGTGTCGTCGCCGCCTAAACCGTCAAAACGGTTGTCGTTAAAGTCACCAGATATAACGTCGTTACCCGATGTTCCGATAACATTTTCTATATTCTTTAATAAATCATCTGACGTGCCACTGCCATTAACTGTGGCGGTTATATAGCCACTGCCATCTGGAACAGCGCCTAAATTGATGTTCACATCGGTAGCACCAGCTAGTGAAGAATAATCAATTGTATCGGCATCATCTCCACCATCTAAACGATCAACGCCATTGCTGCCAATGAATGTATCATCTCCAGCTAAAGCATTAACGGTGTCGGCTCCAGAAGAGCCCTCGATGACGTCTTGTTGCTTACTTCCTTCATAAGACGTAAAGCCAGAAAAGTTTGTTATATCAGCGCTTGCCAAATCAACGCCGTTATTTAAGAAGGTCGCTTGAGAATTTTCTAAATCTAACCGAACGCCGATGCTTCCATCTAAGTCTAGGAATGATAGAATATCACTGCCATCACCAGCATCTATGGTATCAACCCCTCGGCTGCCATAAATGTAATCGTCACCAGTGCCGCCAAAGATGCTGTTATTAAAATCATTGCTATGAATAAAGTCTGCATAATCAGAGCCAATGATATTTTCAACACGGTTAATTGTCTCTGCATTGCCAAAGCCATCATCATTGATGACTTGTGTTTTTAAGTTAACATCAATGCCGTTGGCTGCGCTGCTGAAATCTACAGTGTCGACCCCGCCATTGCCATCAATGACATCTGTTCCATCGTTACTGTAAATCGTATCATTGCCTAGACCACCATAAAGCTCATCATCGCCGGTCCCGCCATCAATGGTATCGTTGCCATCTTCGCCGTAGATAATGTCGGCGCCAGATCCACCATCAATAATATCGTTGCCATCACCAGCATAAATGAGATCAGAACCCGCGCCGCCTAATATGCTATCGATACCATCGCCGCCATAAATCGTATCATTATCAGCGCCGCCAGATAGTGTGTCATCGCCATCACCACCGTCTAAATAGTCATCGCCAGCATTACCGATGAGTGTATCGACACCTGCGCTACCGGTAAAGGTATTGTCAGATGAATTACCGGTCATGACATCATCGCCAGATGTGCCGATAATGTTTTCGACCTCATTTAATGTATCGGTAAAGTTATTCCCTGCATTATCCGCGTCAACAAAGGAAACCGTACCAGTTAAATCATTGAGCAAGGTAACGTCGATGGACACATTGGTAACCATAAAGGAATAATCTAATGTATCGCTGCCTTGGCCGCCATCAATGGTATCATCACCATAGCTTGCGCGAACATAATCATCGCCTAATAACAGGCTGATGGTATCAGCAATATCGGATGTAAAGACTGTATCTGCTTGGTTCGTTAGCTCATAGATTTCAAAGTCTTGGAAGGTGTCTGTACTGCTGTCTTCAGCATAGGTCGCTGTTTGTGTTGGCGATGCTAAATCAAGTGTAACCCCAATGTTGCTGGCATTGGTTAAATCGCTAAAGCTTAACGTGTCGGTACCATTATCGCCGAAAAGTATATCTGAACCAGCGCCACCACGTATGGTGTCATCGCCGTCTCCGCCGACTAGACTGTTGGATTCAAAGCTCCCAGTAATGTCGTCATCACCGCTGGAGCCAATAACATGTTCAATTTCTTTGATGCGGTCTTGATAGAGTTGGCTGTCATCTGCAGTTAAGTGGCCATACGCATATGTCGTGGACGAGGCACCCAATGTAACGACTACGTATTGGGATCCATCACTTGGTAACGTTGAATAATCTAATGTGTCGATATCGTCGCCACCTTCGATTTGGTCATCACCAGCCCCCCGAAGAATGTATCGTTCCCGATGTCCCCGTACATGCGGTCATTACCGTCTCCGCCAGTGAGAACATCGTTATCGGCACCACCATAGAGGTCATCATCATCGGCGCCACCACTTAAAATATCATCGCCATCACCGCCAAACAAGCGGTCTGCGCCTGTCAGGCCGCTTAGTGTGTCATCGCCATCACCGCCAACTAAACTGTTGTTTTGTCCATCACCTGTTAAGGTGTCGTCGTTACCAGATCCTATGAGGTGTTCAATGTCGGTTAGTGTATCGATGCCACCATAGCCATCGCTTGTCGCTTGGCCGCCATCAAGGCTTGCAACGACGCCAATATTTGTTGTGACGCTGGAATAATCGGCGGTATCCCCTTGGAGGTTTTCAGTGCCGCCATCCAAAAGGTCATTGCCTACGCCACCAACAAGGGTATCGTCATCGGCGCCACCGTAAAGACTATCGTTCCCGTCTCCACCATTAAGCAGGTCATTGCCAGCATTTCCGACCAAGATATTAGCCTGTAAGTCTCCGGTTAAGCTGTCACTTTGGTTTGATCCCAAAAGGTTCTCAATAGAAATAATAGTTTCGCCAGAGTATCCATATCCATCATTCAACACAGAAAACGTAGCCAGGTTAACAAGAACATTCCCAGTGGCATTGATGAAGCTTAGTGTATCATTGCCAATACCGCCATCGATATAATCAAGTCCCGATCCACCTTCTAGCGTATCATCACCTACGCCACCATAAATGCTATCATCGCCATCGCCTGCAGAAATTGTGTCATTACCACTACCAGTAGTCGCTGTTAGATCGCCATAGATAACGTCATCGCCACTGCCAGTTATAATATTATCATCGCCGCTACCCGCGATAATGTTAACCGCCCCAGAGCCTGTCATCGAAATTGTGTCGTCATAAGCCGTTGCAATTAAGTTTTCGGCATTTGCAATTGTATCTGTAAAACTATCGGCACCAGCATTGGCTGTATCCGTAAAGTTAATATTACCTGTTCCGTCAGAAAGTGAGACATTGATTGAACCAGCGGCTAGAGTGCTGTAATCAATGGTATCGATGTCATCACCCATATCGATAGTGTCATTACCCAAATTAGCGATGAGCGTATCGTTATCTGCGCCTGCATCAATAGTATCGTCACCAAGGCCATCAATGATTGTATCTGCGCCTGCTAGGGTATAGACAGTATCATCACCTTGCCCAGCTTCGATTGTGTTGTCAAAGGCAGATCCAGTAATATGGTCATTATAATCGGTGCCAATGACATTTTCTATTTCGTTTAAAATATCATTGACGCCTGTTCCTGTTGTTGTTCCGCTGCCGTTCCCGCTGTTGATATCAATAGCCAAGGCCACAGTGGATGTGCTGTAATCAATTGTATCACTGCCAGCGCCCCCGATAAGCGTGTTGGTTCCTGCCCCACCAAAGAGAATATCGTTACCATCTGCTCCATCTAGGATATTATTGGCAGAATCTCCAAGAATGGTATCGTCGCCAGCTGTTCCTGTGAAGTTTTCAATGTCTTTAACAAGATCGTTGATTCCTCCGACAACGGTAACTGTAATGTAGCCATCACCGTCCAAAGCACTCATGTCAACGGAGACACTTGTGACTCCAGCCAGATTGGCGTATGTCATTGTGTCATTGCCAATACCGGCGTCAATGATGTCAGCACCATTGCTTGCGCCGATAGTATCATTTCCGGCATTTGTAATGATAATATTATCATCATCATTGCCTGTGACAACATCGGTTGCATCTCCGGTTGTAAGGTTTTCAATGCCAATAATATAGTTGTCATAGCCGTTAGCCGTACTTGATCCACCATCTAACAGAGCTTTTGCAAATCCGTTTTGAATATCGCTTAAGTCAACTTGAATGCTGATATCTAGGTTGGAATAGTCTAATGAATCGATGCCACCATCACCATTAACACGATTAGTCCCTAAACCGACAACAAGCTGATCATCACCAAGCCCTGCTAAGATTGTGTCATCACCACCGTAGGTCGTGATTGTGTCATTACCATCGCTTGAGTTAATAGTGGTATCGCTATTACTCCCCCAAATAATATCATCACCAATGCCTGTGAAAATCAAGTTGGGGTTAGGTTGATTGGCTAAAACATAAACAGTATCACCTTCGGCATTTTGATAATTTAAGTCATCCGGTCCATCAACATCACGTACTTGGAAATGCAGATCTTTTTCGATGGAAACAGTCGGATCTTCTGGAATGACTAATTCTTCATCAGGGTTTTCAGTCACGTAAACTTCAGGATCGAAATGTCCTTCAATATTGACTGTGATGTCATAGGTAGAATAAGAAGGAACAGGATACTGTAAAATTAAAACAAAAACGCCATCTTCGTTAACTTCAGGGCTTTGTAACGTATAGGTTACCCCATCAATAGTTAGTTCATTACCCACGCTGGTTAGGGAATAACCATCGGGAAAACCAGTTAACGAGAGACTATCTACAACGTAACCGGCGCCTAAAGTCGGCTCGATTTCAATCGCACGGGTCATAAATAGGTCAGAACCAATAGCTTCTAGATCCCCGAAACGATTAGGATCGTCAGCGTAGACAACTAAATTTTCAGAGGATTTAGAGTAATCAATAATTTCGGTTGAATATTGTGCGGAATTTTCTGGGTTGGTAAAGGACGCATCACCACCACCGCCACCGCGAATGACAAATTGATCCGACGTCATAGCGTTGTTGTCGTAATCTTCGTATCCTTCAACGCGCTCTACTTGTAGCAGATTAAGCGTAAAGAATTGAGGTTGAGCAGGTTCTGGAGGATCGGGGAATTCTTCGGTTTGAGATGTTGTCTCGGCTGGCGGCGACGGTGTCGCATCTTGCGTGAGCTTAACAAAAGTATCCCCCTCAGCATCGACAGATTCAGGGGGCGCATTTGATCGTTTTTCTTCAACAATATTTGTTAAGTTAACTTCAGTAGGTTCGATGTCGAATTGGCCGCTATCGCTATCTGTGTTAAATAGCATCGCGACAGCTTCTGTCGTGTTTGCACCAGTGCTGTCTGCTTCGGTTTTCCCTTCGCCTTGATCATCGTTGGCGTCACCTTCGCCCACATCGGGGTCGTCTGTTTTGTCAGAGGGGAAAATAGTGGAAATAGCGATATAATCTTCAACGGTCAGGTTCCCGACCTCGCCGATGCGTCCTAAAAGCTGTGCATCAGATAATTGGTCGCCACCAACAAATAGACTAGGCTTAACTTGATCATCAAAAAGCATCAAAGCCATACTAAGAAAGACAACTTGGGCGCCAGTCGCTTCATTAGTCATGATGATATCTTGACCAAGGATATCAATTTTAAGCGTGTTCTGGTCAACAGGGTTGCCGTTCGCGTCCTCAAGCGAAATTTGTTCGCTTGGGGCGACACTGACGGTTAAAACCTCGTCACTGCCAGGAAACTTAATATTGCGTGCGTTATCTTCAGCCATCGTATTATATCGTAAAATGCTTCAAAAGATTAGTGAAGCCAGATCCTTTCTTATACCGTACACCAAATTACAGTATAAGAAAATATAGTTAATAAGGCTTTAATATTAAATTATGAAATATTTTATCTATATTTTACATAACAAGCAGAATTATAGGCTAAAAAGCGCAAAAGCTTAAACATTTGCGCGCACAATGCTTTTATGTTTGGGGATTTTGAGGCGTTATACGGCAACCGCTGCTTTGATGTGAGGATGGGCCTCATAGCCGATCAGCTCAAAATCTTCATATGTGAAGTCAAAAATATCCTTAACATCAGGATTGATTTTCATCTGCGGCAATGGCAAAGGATCGCGGCTAAGCTGTTCTTTGGCTTGATCTAAGTGATTGCTGTATAGGTGCGCATCACCAAAAGTATGAACAAAATCCCCGTATTCCAGCCCTGTAACCTGAGCCACCATCATAGTCAATAAGGCGTAAGAAGCGATATTAAAGGGCACGCCCAAGAAAATATCCGCGCTGCGTTGGTAAAGCTGGCAGGATAACTTGTTATCCGCGACGTAAAATTGGAAGAATGAGTGACAAGGCGGTAATGCCATTTTATGAAGCTCACCCACATTCCAGGCCGATACGATCAGGCGGCGATCGTCAGGGTTCGTTTTAATACGGTTTATAACGTCAGTAATCTGATCGATAGTCTTACCATCAGCTGTTGGCCATTTGCGCCATTGGTGGCCGTATACGGGGCCTAAATCACCGTTATCATCGGCCCATTCGTCCCAAATGCGCACGCCATTGTCTTTAAGATACTTGATGTTGGTGTCGCCCTGTAAAAACCACAATAATTCGTGAATGATCGAACGTAGGTGACATTTTTTCGTCGTAACAAGCGGAAATCCCTTTTGTAAATCAAAACGCATCTGATGACCAAAAACGCTAAGCGTGCCTGTTCCTGTCCGGTCTTCTTTTTTTGTCCCGTTTTCCAGTACATGGCGCATAAGATTAAGGTAAGTTTCCACGGCGATATCTCCTTGTTATTCAGTAGATATAGTGACAATAAAAACGGCTGTAGCCAAGGATTTCCGTATTCTAGCGCTGGAAAAACAGTGGATGAATATTGCAACATTGAGCAACAAAAACGGCCCCCAAAAAGGGAGCCGTTCGAAAGGATATCAAAAAGAATATCAAGGCGTTAAAGCTATTTTTTGCTCCACCAGCCGCGTTTTTTCTTTTTCGGTGGCTCGTTAACCGTTTCATATTCATTGGCAACAGGCGCTGGGTCGGCTTTAACCTCAGTCTCAGCTTTAGGTTCTCAGACGGCACGGCCTTTAGCTCAGGCTCTGCTGGCTTGTCTTCGGTAGCTTTATCTTTAGACGCTTTCGTGGCCTTACTTTTTGCCGGTTTACGAGGTTTTGCCTTGGTTTTTTTAGGCTTTTCCTCTTCTTGTGCTTCAGCTACGGTTTCGGTAGCGGCCTCGTTACTTTCCTGAGGGCTAGTGTCCGCAGTGGTTTCATCTTCGATTTTTACCTTGCGACGCGTATTGCGGCGACGGGGCTTTTTAGCGTCCTTGTCGTCGTCTTTACCGTCTTCTTTTAGTGCATCATCGACAGAGGTATCAGCATTATCCTGATCGGTGTTGTCGTTATCAGACGACTGATCTTGATTGTCTGTACGTCCTTTGTTGCGACCACCACGACCACGGCGAGAACGTTTGTTTTTATCTGTACGTTCTTCTTGGGCTTCGGCTTTGTTTGTGGTGTCACTATTCTCTTCGCCGTCCGTATCTTTGGTGATCGGCTTAGAGACTTCAACACGGTGAGAGGACGCGCTGAGCGTATCATCCACGCGAATAAGAACTTCCAGATTATAACGGCTTTCAAGCTCACTTAGAAGCGTACGCTTATGGTTAAGGATGTATAACGCCACATGCGCTGGGACATGAGCAATCACTTGTGCGGCGCGCTGGCGTACGCCTTCGGCCTCGATAGATCTCAATACTAATAATGATGCGGAATCAGCTGTACGTACACGGCCTCTGCCTTCGCAATGTGGGCAGGTTTCAAATTGTGCTTCGCTAAGCGATGCATTCAAACGCTGGCGTGATAATTCCATCAAACCGAATGATGAAATACGGCCGACTTGGATGCGGGCACGATCATTGGATAGGGCATCACGCATTTTGCGCTCGACCTTGCCGTTATTGCGGCGATCTTCCATATCGATAAAGTCAATCACAACCAAACCACCCAAATCACGCAAACGAAGCTGACGGGCAACTTCTTCGGCGGCTTCTAGGTTGGTTTTAAGGGCTGTGCCTTCGATATTACGTTCTTTGGTCGCGCGGCCTGAGTTCACATCGACAGAAACTAAAGCCTCGGTCGGGTTAATGACCAGATATCCGCCAGACGGCAAAGTAACTTCAGTTTCTCCAATTTCAGCGATCTGGCTTTCAACTTGATGCTTTTGGAAAAGGGATGTTGTCGTATCGTCATAAAGCTCAACCCGTTTGGCATGAGACGGCATTAACATCTTCATGAACGCTTTGGCTGATTTATAACCTTTTTCACCAGCAACCAGAATTTTTTCAATGTCGCGTGTATATTGATCGCGCACAGATCGTTTGATTAGGTTTGCTTCCTCATACACCAAGGCGGGCGCTGTTGATTGTAGTGTGGTCTCACGAATAGAGTTCCATAAGCGCATTAAATAATCCAGATCGCGTTTAACCTCAGTTTTTGTGCGGGTCACGCCTGCTGTGCGCACGATTGTGGACATGCCTGCAGGAACCTGCAGAGCCTCAAGCAGGCCTTTCATTTTTGTGCGATCTTGCTGGTTCGAAATCTTGCGGCTAACGCCACCACCCCGAGGGCTGTTTGGCATCAAGACGCAATAACGACCAGGCAAGGATAGGTAAGTGCTGACGGCTGCGCCTTTGTTGCCGCGTTCTTCACGGGCAACTTGGATTAGCATAATCTGGCCGCGCTTAACGACTTCTTGGATTTTATATTTACGGCGCAAATTAAAGCGAAAACGTTGAGCTTGGCCGGCTTCATCATCGCCAAAATTCTCAGGACGGCGAGAACGATACGCTGAACGACGACCGCGCCCACGACCGCGCCCACGTCCACCGCGTCCACGACCACGACGGTTGTTATTGCTGTCTTCGTCTTTGTTATCGGATTCGGTTGTGTCGGAATCGTTATCTGCATCGTTATCCGATTCGCTGCTTTCTTCAGAGTCTGTATCGCTGTCTTCGTCTTCGTCTTCGCTTTTAGCGGCGGATTTATCATCTTCATCGTCACTGCGTTCTTCGGTGTCTTCGGCGTCATGATCTTCGACCTCGTCTACAGTTTCGACGTTATTGTCATCCTCTGTGTTATCAGATGCGCTTTCGTCTTCGTTGTCAGCAGATTCGGGGGTTTGCTCTTCCTCGGCTTCCAGCTTGTCGTGTTCTTCCAGCTGTTCGCGCTGCATACGTTCAAATTCTTCTTGGTCTGCAACGGGTATGCGGAAATAGTCAGGGTGGATTTCTGAAAACGGCAAAAATCCGTGACGGTTGCCACCGTAGCTGACAAAAGCAGCTTGCAACGAAGGCTCAACGCGCGTGACCTTGGCTAGGTAAATATTCCCTTTCAAAGGCTTGCGCATCGCGCTTTCGTAGTCAAATTCTTCTAAACGGTTATTATCAATAATTGCAACGCGCGTCTCTTCGGCTTGCGTTGCATCAATTAGCATTTTCTTAGTCATTACTGTGTCTCCTAAAGGCGGGACATCAAGTAAAACGCCATCTTTCATTCTGCATCATAGGGGGAATTGGGTAGAGTCCTACCGTGTTTCCGCTTATAAAACTGCACTAGAAAGCGGCGCTTCCGTGCGCCCGCAAAATTCAAGTGTTTATCAAATTTTTTCTATTGCAGTCCGCGAAACCTTGAAAATGAACCTTTTTAGCGCTAAGTCCGCAATAGATAATTTATCCTGATCACAATACTACACCCGAAAATCACAACCGACAACACAAATTTTATTACCCATAAAAAATATTGGGATGGTTGCTGTGATTTTCTTTACACATGCAGCAGTAATCTGCATTATAGCACGGATGAAACGCGTCTTATGTCTATTGATTTTTTTAAGCTTCTTGGGGTGGGTTGGCAGTGCTTATGCGCTGACCGTAGAAAATGTTCGTATTGGTAAGCATGATGAAAAACCCGCATTGTATTAGATGTCGATCAAGCCGTTGACTTTAAAGCTTTTACCTTATCTGCCCTGATCGCTTGGTCGTGGATCTGCCAACGTTTGATTGGAAGATATCAGCGGCATTGTCCCAAGATAAAGGCGCATTAGTGCAATCGGTTCGCCACGGAAATCTGTCAGGTGAAACATCGCGCATTGTTTTTGAAATGAAAAGCAATGCATCAATTGTCGGAGCGTTTGCTCTGCCAGCTAGCGGAGATAAGGGCAATCGCATCGTTATTGATGTTCACGCTAGTGGCAGTGTGGATACGGCTCATCAAGACGCACAAAAGCACACACAATCTTACGCAGTCAAAGCGCCTGCTGTAGCGCCGCCACCGCGGCCTGCGCGCAAGCAAATTATCGTCATTGACCCTGGCCATGGCGGGCAAGATCCCGGCGCGATATCGGGTCGTACGTATGAAAAACATATTGTATTGGCTTTGGGTAAGGCTCTGAAGAAAGAGCTAGACGCTATGGGCCGTTACGAGGTTCATTTAACGCGTTCAACCGATCGCTTTATCAAGCTTCATGACCGCGTAAAAATTGCACGAGCGAAAAAAGCAGATTTATTTGTGTCCATCCACGCGGATTCGATTCCAAAATCGAATGTACGGGGGGCGTCTATTTATACATTGTCTGAAAAAGCATCTGATGCGCAAACGGCAAAATTGGCGGTCAGAGAAAATAAAGCTGATTTGATTCAAGGCATTGATCTAACGCATGAAGATCATGATGTGGCTGGTATTTTATTGGATTTGGTGCAGCGTGATACCATGAACCAGTCTAACTTTTTCGCGGAAAAGGTTGTGAAGTCGATGAAGAAAAATGGTATTAGAATCCTTGATAATCCGCATCGATCGGCGGGATTTGCTGTGTTGAAAGCGCCCGATATTCCATCGGTCTTGATCGAGGCCGGCTTCGTATCGAACAAACAAAATGCGCGGCAACTGCAACAGCCTGCCTACCAGCGGCAACTGGCTAAAACGATTGCACATGGGATTGATGCTTATTTACAGCAAGTGCAAAAAAATTAAAAAAATTCTTTTTTCCGTTTTCAAAAACAATAATTTAGGATATATTTAAAAACTATATGAGCAATCACATGCCTGTCTGGCGACGGCGAACTTTTTATATAAAATACGAGGAAATCAATGAAAACATTATCACTTACTCTTTGCTTAGCAGTTTCAGTTCTAGCTCTTTCAGCTTGTGAAACAGCGTCTGCCGTTGACAACAGCCGTGCAGATCACGCTTTCAATGAAAAAATGGCTAAATAAGCCCAGCGTTTTATTCGCTAAATTATAAATGGCAAATGCCCTTTCATTGTGAAGGGCATTTTTCGTGTTTGATATATCTATGTATGATTTAGATTGTGACTTAGATAAAGTTCACCAGCGTTAGCTGTTGTACGCGTGAAGTGACCGTGTATGAAGCTTGCAGCTGCGTTTGTAAAACAGAAATTTCGACCGCGACTTGCTCCATATCAACGTCTTCGATATCGGAGACAACATCGCTCATGATCGCTTTGCTTTGGATGTGGCTGTCATTGATTTGATCGATACGCGCCCGAACAGTCTCTACACGACCATTTACCGAAGATACCCCGTCAATAGAATCAACGACCATTTCTTGAACCGCACTAAAGACTTTGAAGAAATTTTCTTTTTGTTCGTCAACGGTTACCCCCGGAGCGCCCTGTACATCGGGCGCGTTCGGCGGAGCATTGGGCGGTGTATAGGTATCGGCAATTGGGCCTAAGGATTCGTTTTTCAAAAAGGCTAAAGACACCAAAATGTTTCTGAACGGGTCTTCATTGGCTTTGACTGTATAATCCAGTTCTGTTGTTTCGCTGGCACGAACGCTCACATTCCCAACATTGTCGGCGCTAAGGTTAGCGCTGAAACCGATAATACTGTCGTTGATAGCGTCCGGATTTGTACTGGTGTCACCATTCGTTAAATCGGTGATCAGTTCAGCATTGGAAATACTGCCATCTTTCCATTGTTGAATTAAATTTGTAATAGCCGAATCCAAAAGTCCATTATCGTTCAAAGGCTTAGTCGAGGCATCAGCGCCGTTGAGCAAATAAGAATCAGCATCTTGAATGTTCAACAGATCGCTAACAATATCATACAGATTGCCAGCCAGATCTTGCATGGTTTGGAAGTCGACATCGATTTGATCAGAAGTCATGCCTAAATATGTATTTTCTACGTCTGGCGTTAACGGGTTGTCATAGCTGACCAGATCGCCTTTTTGGTGGGTGCTTTCTTGTGAGAATAAAATCATTTGCCCAGATAAGTTCTCAGTCTGTGCTTTGATTTCTTCGGTGGCTTGCAACATTAACTGCATTTTTAAGTCAGCATTCGTAATGTTTTGTTGAAAGGCCGTTGTGGATTTAAGCGATGCACGTGTCCGTATAGACGTCATTAAATCGGATCCTAGACCGCTATTGACTTGAGTTTTCTTTTGGGTCGATAGCTGAGTAGCCAAATTTTGTAGCTGGTTTTGCTGCGAGGTTAGCAAACGCACTTGGTTCTTAAGCTGTGATGTAGTTGAAACGCGAGACATTTATAATATCCTTTCACATATAAAATTAGATAATAGAGAGTAAATCATCGAAGAGTTCTTCAACCGCGGTAATCACCCGGCTGAGGCCGCATAAGCATTTTGAACAACGATCAAGTTTGATAATTCTTCATCCATATTCACGCCGGTTGCTTGTAGTAATTGGTCTTCCAAAACATTTTGGAATGTTTCAGCGTCTTCGCTTTGGCGCTTTAATGCCGAAAGCTCATGAGAATGTTCATTAATGATGCTTTGGGCGTAATCTAACAAGGATGTCGCACCATCAATATTGGTTGAAATTTCTCCATTCGCCCCAAGGAAATTCTCTCGAAAGCCTAAAGTATTACTGTTGGTATTGGATATGGCTGAACCGTAAAAGACATCTTGAATCGCTGAAGCATTCCTTGGGGGTGATCCTGCTGTGAAACTACCGAATAGGGCAGAGACCATGTTAATCCCATCAGGAATTGTCCCCGCTGCGATCAGCGTATTAGCAGCAGCGCCGCTGGTTTCAAACGTTCCGCTTAAGATTTGTAATGATCCGCCAAAATCAGGGTCGGTGAAGTCATTACCAGGGCGAAGCTGTAGCTCACCACCAGGACCATATTGTGCTGCCAGACCTGGCACGGCATTGAGCTTAGCTAATAAATCGACTTCCGTATCTGTGGGTTCTAAGTGAATACGGGTAAAATTATTACTCCCAACTGAAATATCAAAATAAGGGTCTTTGGCTTCGGTCGTGCCCGTTCCTAGCCCTAAGAACTCTAGATTTGTTGTGCCAATTGGGTTCGTCGCTGCTGTGGCATTGATCGTAATATCGGCGTTTGAAGAAAAGGCAAGCTGACCGTTCGCACCAATCGAAAACGTAGCGTTCATTGCACTGAGCGCCGTTTGATCTGCAGCTGGTAAAGATGGGATGAGCGTCGTGTTGATGTAATCAACAATGTCATCACCAAAATCACCTGCGCCATCTGGTACAACGGTTAGATCGACATCAACATTGATAGGGCCAATTCCTAGATCGGGATCTTCGAAGGTGACGCGGAATGTACCATTTGTTGCTGTGATGGCGTTATTTGTGGCCGACAAGAAGCTAGTTGGGTCGGGGTAATCGTTAAGATTGGCAATGCCCTCGACAGAGTTTGTTGAGCGTAACCCCAAATATTCTTGCAGTGTGTCCCCGTCAATCGTTGCCAGTGCATCTAGACCGACGAGGGCTAAATTGGGCGTCCCCATGGCGTTTGCTGGTGTGGTGCCGTCCATGGTAATAGCCCCGTCAGAGACAATGTTAAGCTGCCCTAAAGTACTGACACTAAAAGTCGTGTTCAGCGTTGTTAAATCAGCTTGATCCGCCGGAGATAACCCTGGAACAACCGTTGTATTAATATAATCAATAATGTCGTCAGCAAAGTTACCAGGGCCATCCGTGACAGAGCCCAAAGAAATATCCAAATTAATAGGGCCGATCCCGTTGGCGGCATCTTCGATCACAATGCGGAATGTATCGTTAACACCGCTCGTGATTGCGCCACCGGTTGACGCGATGAAGGCTGTAGCGTCAGCAACGGCGTTAAGGTCAATGTTACTTAAATAATTTTGCGGAGAGGTAATCGTAGACGTTTCCAGTGACACGTTACCAAAAGCCGTTTGATAATTCACATCACCAAATACATTATCTAAAATACGGTTAAGCAGAGCGTTTGATCCGACCTCTGTTGTGGCGCCGCTTTCTGTACCAGCTTGTAATAAGCTTGGGTCATTAATAACATCTTGATTGACTTGCATCACGCTTGCAAAGCCCACATAGGTAACAGATGTTTCGGGATCCGTAGTTAAATCTGGCGCTGTGTCAGCAGGAATCAGACCATGATCATCCGTGAAGAGGGCTAGGCCTTGAGCCTGAAAACGTAAAGCCATCTTATGTGCAAGCTCATCCAATTGCGCCATTTGCTTTGGGAATGTTTCATCGCGCAAAGTCAAAAGCCCTTCTAATTTGCCACCAGGCGATAGAGACGTAATATCAACGGCTGAATAAGCACGTGCGTCACCGACATAGAGGCCGTTGATGTCATCAGGGTACAACGTATCGGCTGATAAGTTTGTCGGTGTGTAAGACAGGTGAGTCGCTTCCGCACCGGTTAAAGCAACACCACGATTGGTTTGCACGATCATGACGCCGTCGCCGCGCACATAGCTGCTTGTTTCAATCAAACCCGATAGCTGTTTCAAAGCTAAATCACGTTGATCTTCGATGGCGGCTGTGGTTTGGCCTAAGTTTAGGTTACGGGCGATTTCTGAGTTTAAATCAGCAATCTGGTCAAGCAGTCCATTAATGGTTTCGACCGTAACATTAATTTCACTTTCTACATCATTACGCAAAGTCGTAATATAATCAGCTAAATTATTAATGCTATCAGCCGTACCTTGGGCTTGGTTAATGGTGGTTCTTAATGAAATCGGGTTTGTTGGGTCATCTGCCAACGGAACAAAAGCATCGTACAAATCAGATAAAGCTGCCGCAATGGAGCTTTCATTCGCGGTGGAGCCGTGGAACTGTTCGATACGCTGTAAGTAATCAACCTGAACGGCTTTGGACTCGGTTGAGCTGACCTGTGTCCATAGGGTTCTAGATAGGTTTAAATCAACACTGCGGCTGATAACGCCGGGGCTAACGCCACTACCTATGCCGCCAATAACCTGAGCATTTTGCGGCAATATTTTCCGTGTGTAGCCCTCTGTGCCGACATTGGCAACGTTATTAGAAATGACTTCGATCTGTCGTTGTGCGATCGAAAGGCCGGAAAGTGCGGTGTTAAGGCTGGTAAGTCCCATAAAATGTCCTTTTATTACCTATTGGTTCTTATGACGCTTGATTAACGTCAGATTAAGTAATGCAAAGACAATGCCAGTTTTGATGCGGCATAAAAAAAGCCGCCCTATAATAAGAGCGGCTTTTAAAAAATGATTAGGATTTAAAAGATTTTATTTCTTTTTCTCATCCAAAGCTGCGCCAAGGATATCACCAAGAGATGCACCGCTTTCGGTAGAACCGAATTCTTTCATCGCTTGTTTATCTTCGTCGATTTCGCGAGCTTTGATAGATAGAGTAAGCTTGCGTGTCTTACGATCAACTTGTGTGATCTTCGCATCGATTTTCTCACCGACAGCGAAACGATCAGGACGTTGCTCAGAACGTTCACGGGATAGATCGCTCTTCTTGATGAAGCCTGTAACGCCTTCAGCGATTTCAAGCTCAACGCCGCCTGTTTCGATGGCGCTAACTGTACCAGTCACAACAGCACCTTTCGCCATGCCCTTCATAGAGCCTTCGAATGGGTCGTCTGTAAGTTGTTTGATACCCAAAGCAACGCGTTCTTTTTCAGCGTCGATGTCAAGGATCACAGCCTTAACAGTGTCGCCTTTATTGAACGCTTTAAGCGCTTCTTCAGTAGCATCTTCCCAAGATACGTCAGAGATGTGAACCATACCGTCGATATCATCGCCAATCGCAACGAATAGACCGAATTCAGTCACATTGCGAACTTCGCCTTCAAGCTGATCGCCAACTTTGTGGTTTTCAGCAAAGCTTTCCCATGGGTTAGCTTGACACTGTTTCAAGCCCAAAGAAATGCGGCGTTTTTCTTGGTCAACTTCAAGAACCATAACTTCGACTTCTTGAGATGTTGAAACGATTTTACCTGGGTGAGTGTTTTTCTTAGTCCAGGACATTTCAGATACGTGAACCAAACCTTCAACGCCGTCTAGAACTTCAACGAATGCACCGTAGTCAGTAATGTTAGTGACTTGACCTTTGAAGCGTGCGCCAACAACAAACTGGCTTTCAACGCCGTCCCAAGGATCTTTTTCAAGCTGCTTCATACCCAAAGAAATACGGTTGTTTTCTTCGTTGTAACGGATGATTTGAACGTTGATTTTCTCACCAACTGTCAAAGCTTCTGATGGGTGGTTAACGCGTTTCCAAGAAATGTCAGTCACGTGCAATAGACCATCTACGCCGCCAAGATCGATAAACGCACCGTAATCAGTGATGTTTTTAACGATCCCTTCAACAACTTGACCTTCAGCCAATGTTTCAAGCAGATCACTGCGAGCTTCAGCGCGGCTTTCTTCCAGAACAGCACGACGAGAAACAACAATGTTACCGCGTGCACGATCCATTTTCAAAATGTGGAATGGTTGTGCAACATCCATCAAAGGCGCAACATCGCGAATTGGGCGGATGTCAACTTGTGAACCAGGCAAGAACGCAACCGCGCCGCCAAGATCAACAGTAAAGCCACCTTTAACGCGGTTAAAGATAATACCAGTAACGCGCTCTTCTTTTTCCATGATTTTTCAAGCTCAACCCAAACTTCTTCGCGGCGTGCTTTGTCACGGGAAAGAACGGATTGACCGTTTGCATCTTCCATGCGTTCAACAAATACGTCAACGATATCGCCAACAGCCAATTCAGGATCTTCGCCCGGGCGAGAGAATTCCTGTACAGGCACGCGGCCTTCGGATTTCAAACCAACATCAATAGTCGCGCATTCTTTATCAAGCGCGATAATTGTTCCTTTTACAACGCTACCAACAATTGAGCTATCTTTGCTCAATGTTTCGTTTAACAACGCCGCAAATTCTGTTGAGTCTAGATTGTCTTCGAGTCTTAATGCTTTTCCAGCCATAATAATTTTCCTTTTCGTCCAACTCGATTAATATGTACGCCATACCGCAGCGTACTTGCTTTGCAAACATATGATCGTGTGGACAAGGTGCGTAAGGCTATGATAGCTTTTTGTTAATAAAAGCAAGGGCTTGGTTAAATGCTTCGTCGATCGTTAGATCACTGGTATCCAGTTCAAAAGCATCATCCGCGATGACCATCGGTGCATCTTTGCGCCCAGCATCACGCGTATCTCTTTCACGCATATCCTGCAAAACGGCACCATATGTAACGGTTTGTCCCTTGGATTGCAACTCTTTTGTGCGTCTTTGCGCGCGAATCTCGGTCGAGGCCGTAATAAACAATTTCGCCGAAGCCTCAGGACAGATCACCGTGCCAATATCACGCCCGTCCAAAACCGCGCCCTGAAAACCTGCTGGCGGCGTGGTCGCAAATTGTGTTTGTAGTGCCAAAAGCATCGCACGGACCTCCGTCACGGCGGCAACTTTAGACGCCGCTTGCCCAGTCTGATCGGTGCGAAGGGCCTCATCGGATAGCATGTCAGGCTGAAAATTTACAATGAAATCCTCGCAGGCTTTGATGGCATCGGCTTTATCCTCGGGGTTTAGGTCGGCGCGCAAAGCCGTTAGCCCCACCGCACGATACAAAGCGCCCGTATCCATATGCGCAAAACCGAAATGCGCCGCAATCTTGCGTGATAAAGTCCCTTTACCACTTGCCGCAGGCCCATCAATCGCAATCACTGGAAGTTCATAAGTCATGAGGGTGGTTATAATCTGTCCCTATATATAAGGCAAATTATTTTCTAACGCTGAAATGAACGTACGAACGTAGGCGGAGCCAAACCGAGCGCACAGAAAAAACTTGCAATCCCTATCAGAAATCAATATGGTGCGCGCTGGTTGTGGAAGGCACCGTTGCGACAAGACCATGCAGCAGGCCGTACCACGCAAACTCAAACTTAAACTTTTAGGAGAGTCCTAATGGCAAAGAAGGTATCAGGTTATATTAACCTTACTATCCCTGGCGGCGCTGCGAACCCAGCTCCTCCCGTTGGTCCGGCTTTGGGTCAACATGGCGTTAACATCATGGAATTCTGTAAGGCGTTCAACGCGAAAACAGAAGATGCAAAAGGCGTCCCTACGCCGGTTGTTATCACAGTTTTCGAAGATCGTTCTTTTGAATTCGTAACAAAAACACCCCCTGCAAGCTATTTCATCAAGCAAGCGCTTAAATTGAAATCAGGCTCTAACAACCCGGGTCGTGAAATCGTTGGTAAAATCAAACGCTCTCAGTTGAAAGAAATCGCTGAGAAAAAAATGGAAGATTTGAACGCAAACGATATCGATGCTGCGATTAACATTATCGCTGGATCAGCACGTTCAATGGGTATCGAAGTAGTGGAAGGATAAGATAATGGCAAAATTAGCAAAGAAAACAGCCGCTAACCGCGCTTTGGTTGATCGTGAAGCTTTCTACAGCGTAGAACAAGCGGTCGAAATTTTGAAAAAATCTGCTGAAGGTCGTAAATTTGACGAGTCTTTGGAAATTGCAATGAACTTGAACGTTGATCCACGTTACGCTGACCAAATGGTTCGCGGTATGGTGAGCTTGCCTCACGGTACTGGCGCAACTGTTCGCGTTGCTGTGTTCGCACGTGATGCAAAAGCAGACGCTGCGAAAGCGGCTGGTGCTGACTTGGTCGGTGCAGAAGATCTAGCGCAACAGATCAAAGACGGCAACATGGACTTTGACCGTTGTATCGCGACCCCTGATATGATGGGCGTTGTTGGTCAGCTTGGTAAAGTTCTTGGTCCTCGTGGTTTGATGCCTAACCCTAAATTGGGTACGGTTACACCAGACGTTGAAAAAGCTGTAAAAGATGCCAAAGGCGGCGCAATCGAATTCCGCGCCGAGAAAAACGGTATCGTTCATGCAGGCATTGGTAAAATGTCCTTTGCAAACGATAAATTGGCAGAAAACATGCGTGCATTTGTTGATGCAATCGTCAAAGCCCGTCCATCTGGCGCAAAGGGAGGCTACATTGCCAAGATCTCTTTGACGTCAACAATGGGCCCAGGCGTGAAAATCAGCATGGATTCAGCAAAAGGCGAAGCAGCCTAATAAAATTCTTGACAGCAGGGTTTATATGGTTTAAATCCTGCTGCCATACCTATCGAAGACCGCTGGCACGCACATAAGTCCGGTGATAGATGGCAGTTAATATCGGCGATTGGCTCAGGCCAAATATATTAGCTATCGTGATACAGTTTTTGATGGGATGAAGGAGTAAATCTTTCGTCCTTTTTTATTGTTCAGGTTCAGGCCTGATATGAAATTAACTAAGCGGCTGAGAAGCCTTCGTCATTTCGGCGTAAATATTAACAAAGCCGCGACGGCGGCTCGCCGATTGTTCGGCGGGTAAACAAAAGGAGATAGCGATGGGAATGAACCGCGCACAAAAGCAAGCAGAAATCGAAGCGTTAAACGCACGCTTTGAAGAGCACGAAACAATTATCGTAACGCACTATTCTGGCCTAACAGTGGCTGAATTGTCTGAGCTTCGCGCAGAAGCCCGCAAAGAAGGTGTAACAGTTAAGGTTACAAAAAACTCTTTGGCGAAATTGGCGCTTAAAGGAACTAAATTCGAAGGCGCATCTGACCTGTTCTCAGGTCCGACAGCGGTTGCATCAGCGATTGATGCGGTTGCGCCTGCTAAGGTTATCCAAAAATTTGCAAAAACCAACGACAAGCTGATTATTATCGGCGGTGCGATGGGTGCAGAAATTTTGGATGAAAAAGGTGTTGAGGCTCTGTCCAAAATGCCATCACTTGATGATGTTCGCGCAACAATCGCTGGCATTATCATGGCTCCGGCCAGCAAGATTGCTTCGGCAGTTGCAGCGCCTGGATCCAAAGTTGCTGGCGCTGTGAAAGCAGCAGGCGAAAAGGTAGAGTCATAAGTATTTGGCCGAGAGAACATAACCATTAAAATTTTAAAACTTGAAAGGAAAATAAAATGGCAGATGTAGCAAAAATCGCAGAGGAAATCGTTGGTCTAACGTTGATCGAAGCGACTGAACTAACTAACATTCTTAAAGAAGAATACGGTATCGAAGCAGCAGCAGCAGCAGTTGCAGTAGCAGCACCTGGTGCGGCTAACGATGCTGGTGGCGCAGAAGAAAAAACAGACTTCGACGTTATTCTTGATGCAGCTGGCGGTAACAAAATCGCAGTCATCAAAGAAGTACGCGCTATCACAGGTCTTGGCTTGAAAGAAGCTAAAGAACTTGTTGAAGCTGGCGGCAAAGCTGTTAAAGAAGGCGCTGCTAAAGATGAAGCTGAAGAAATCAAAGCTAAGCTTGAAGCAGCTGGCGCGACAGTTTCTCTTAAGTAAGTCTATTACTATTATAAAGATTGACGTTTCCTGCTCCTTAACGGGGCAGGAAATGTTTTTTTGTTTTTATGCCATTATGGGTTGACAAGAACGTTTTGCTGCGCCATATATGGCTGCAAAATTTCGGGATAAGCGTGGATACCCTGTTGAGACAGTTTAATACTTGTTCGTAAACATTTTAACCGCCTGACATAGCCTTTTGAAGAAGAGGGGATGGTCTGGTGGCTTTTGTCGTCTGGTTTTTACCCGTAAAAATCTGGCGTCAAACATAAAGATTGATTGATAAAGAAGGTAAAATATCATGAATGCAAAGACTGCAAGCCCAATTGTAATTCCTCCAGCAAATAACATCGAAAGCTACACAGGTAAAAAACGTGTACGCCGTAGCTATGGCCAGATCGAGGAAGTGGCGCAAATGCCAAACCTGATCGAAGTGCAGCGCATGTCATATGATTTGTTCCAACAAAAAGGCGTCGCAGCTGATGATCGCGATGTCCAAGGTATGCAAGAAGTCTTTTCTTCTGTGTTCCCGATCAAAGATTTCGGTGATAAAGCTGAGATTGATTTCGTGAAATACGAATTCGAAGAGCCTAAATACGACGTTGAAGAATGTCAGCAGCGTAGCTTAACATACGCAGCGCCACTGCGCGTGACATTGCGTTTGTCTATCTTTGACGTGGATGAGGAAACAGGCTTGCGTTCAATCCGCGATATCAAAGAACAAGACGTTTATATGCTTGATATGCCGTTGATGACTGATAACGGTACATTCCTTATTAACGGAACAGAGCGCGTTATCGTTTCACAAATGCACCGCTCTCCTGGTGTGTTCTTCTCTCATGACGAAGGAAAAACACATGTATCAGGTAAATACCTATTCTCAGCCCGCGTTATCCCTTACCGTGGTTCATGGTTGGATTTCGAATTCGATGCCAAAGACATCATGTATGTCCGTATCGACCGTCGTCGTAAGCTTCCTTTGACAACATTCTTACGTGCTTTGGATTCTGCAGACACGCTAGCGTACCGCGCTGAGTGTGAAGATAACGATACGCCAATCGATCCATTGATGATCCAGGGCATGTCTAACGAAGAAATCTTGGCAGTCTTTTATGACAGTGTGACATACGCACAAGTCAAAGGCGGCTGGAAAACTCCATTCTTGCCAGATCAATTCCGCGGCGTAACGCTGACTTATGATTTGATCGATGCAAAAACAGGTGACGTTCTTGCTAGTGAAGGTGATAAAATCACACCACGTAAAGCGAAAAAATTTGTTGAAAACGGTACATCTGATATTCTTGTTCAAGATGCTCAGCTGGTTGGCCGTTACTTGGCGCAAGACGTTGTTGACACAGAAACAGGACAAGTCTTATTCGAAGCTGGTCATGAGATCACCGAAGAAGATTTGGCAGCTCTAACCGATAAAAAAGACGTTGTTATCCCTGCGCTTGCGATTGACCATGTCAATGTTGGCCCATATATCCGCAACACATTGCTTGCTGATAAATGTGATACCCGCGAAGAAGCATTGATCGACATTTACCGTGTTATGCGTCCGGGTGAGCCACCAACCGTTGAATCGGCTGAAGCTTTGTTCAATAGCTTGTTCTTCGATCCTGAGCGTTATGACCTATCTGCTGTTGGTCGCGTGAAAATGAACGCACGTTTGGATCTGAAAGCAGACGATCAATTCCGTATCTTGGAAAAAACAGACTTACTTGCGATCGTGAAATACTTGCACGATCTGCGCGATGGTAAAGGTGAGATTGACGATATCGATAACCTTGGTAACCGTCGTGTGCGCTCTGTTGGTGAATTGATGGAAAACCAACTACGTGTTGGTCTATCCCGCATGGAACGCGCTATTCGTGAGCGCATGTCATCGGTTGATATTGATACATATATGCCGCACGATTTGGTGAACTCTAAGCCAGCGCAAGCCGCTGTTCGTGAATTCTTTGGCTCTTCACAGCTATCTCAGTTCATGGACCAAACAAACCCACTGTCAGAGATCACTCACAAACGTCGTCTATCGGCGCTTGGGCCAGGTGGTTTGACACGTGAACGCGCAGGCTTTGAGGTTCGTGACGTTCACCCAACCCACTATGGTCGTATTTGTCCGATTGAAACGCCTGAGGGACCAAACATTGGTTTGATTAACTCGCTGGCGACATTTGCTCGCGTGAACCAGTATGGCTTCATCGAAAGCCCATACCGTAAAATCGAAGACGGTAAAGTCACAAACGAAGTTGTCTATATGTCAGCCATGGAAGAAGCCCGCTATACAATCGCGCAGGCGAACTCTGAGCTTGATAAAGGCGGTAAATTCGTAGCTGATCTTGTTCAGTGTCGTCAGGCTGGTGAAAACATCATGGCCACACATGAACAAATCGATTACATCGACGTATCACCAAAACAGATGGTGTCTGTGGCTTCGGCCTTGATCCCGTTCTTGGAAAACGATGATGCGAACCGTGCTTTGATGGGATCAAACATGATGCGTCAGGCCGTTCCGTTGTTGAAATCGGAAGCGCCTTTGGTCGGTACAGGTATGGAAGCCACTGTTGCCCGTGATTCTGGCGCGGCTGTATCTGCTCGTCGCGCAGGTGTGATTACAAAAGTTGACGCAACACGTATCGTTGTTCAAGCTACCGAAGAATTACACCCAGGTGAGCCTGTTGTAGATATCTATAAACTCCATAAATTCCAGCGCTCAAACCAAAGCACATGTATCAACCAGCGTCCATTGGTGAAGGTTGGCGATACAGTTCGCAAAGGTGACATTATGGCTGACGGCCCATCCACTGACATGGGTGAGCTAGCCTTGGGTAAAAACCCACTTGTAGCCTTCATGCCTTGGAATGGTTATAACTTCGAGGATTCTATCCTGATCTCAGAACGTATTGTTCGCGATGATGTTTATACATCGATCCACCTTGAGGAATTCGAGGTCATGGCGCGTGATACGAAGCTGGGCACCGAAGAAATCACACGTGATATTCCAAACGTTGGTGAAGAAGCCATGCGTCACCTTGACGAGGCTGGTATCGTTCACATCGGCGCCGAAGTTCACCCTGGTGATATCTTGGTCGGTAAGGTCACACCAAAAGGCGAAAGCCCAATGACGCCAGAAGAAAAATTGCTTCGTGCGATCTTCGGTGAAAAAGCAGCTGACGTAAAAGACAGCTCTTTGCGCTTGCCACCAGGTTCTAGCGGTACAATCGTTGATGTACGCGTCTTTAACCGCCGCGGCGTTGACAAAGATGCCCGCGCTATGGCGATCGAGGCCGAGGAAATCGAACGTCTTGCCAAAGACCGCGACGATGAACGCAAAATCATCGAAGACGGTTTCTATGGTCGCTTGATCCAGTTGATCGATGGTCAGACAATCACATCCGCACCAAAAGATGCGAAGCTGAAAAAAGGCTCTGTTGTCACAGCAGCTGAATTGAACGCTCTTGAAAAACGCGGCTTTATCCGTCAGATCGCTATCGAAAACGAAGAGATCATGGCTGAAATCGAAGCGATGTCTAAAACATTCGATGATGCGGTTGATAACATCAAAGAACGTTTTGAAAACAAGGTCGAAAAACTTCAGCGTGGTGATGAAATGTTGCCGGGCGTGATGAAAGTCGTCAAAGTCTTCGTCGCTGTGAAACGTAAAATGCAACCAGGTGATAAAATGGCTGGTCGTCACGGTAACAAAGGGGTTGTCTCCAAAGTTAACCCAATCGAAGACATGCCTTACCTAGAAGACGGTACACCCGTTGATATCGTGCTAAACCCTCTTGGGGTTCCATCACGGATGAACGTGGGTCAGATCTTGGAAACGCACCTTGGTTGGGCGGCTGCCGGTATGGGCCGTAAGATCGCTGCGATCCTTGATAGCTTCGAAGATAAGAAAAACATCACAGAAAAAGAGTATAACGAACTATGTGCTCAGCTTCTGGAGGCATATGGCCAAAGCGAATATGATCAAAAAGTATCAAAATTGACCAAAGAAGAAGCCGTTGAAATGGCGGGTAATCTTCGTAATGGTGTGCCAATGGCAACGCCAGTCTTTGACGGTGCAAATGAACAGGATGTATCTGATCTTCTTGAAAAAGGCGGTTTGGATACATCAGGTCAGGTGACATTGATTGATGGCCGTACAGGTGAAAAATTCGCCCGTAAGGTTACAGTCGGTCACATGTATATGCTGAAACTGCACCACTTGGTTGATGATAAAATCCACGCCCGTTCAATCGGTCCGTACTCACTTGTTACGCAACAACCTCTGGGTGGTAAAGCTCAGTTTGGTGGTCAGCGCTTTGGTGAGATGGAAGTTTGGGCACTGCAAGCTTATGGCGCTGCTTATACATTGCAGGAAATGCTGACAATCAAGTCGGATGACGTGGCTGGCCGTTCCAAAGTTTACGAAAGCATCGTTCGCGGTGAAGATAACTTTGAAATTGGTATCCCTGAATCCTTCAACGTTTTGACCAAAGAATTAAAAGCTTTGGGCTTGAACATTGATTTGAAACAAAGCGGAAGCAACTAAGCCAACATAAGCGAACAACATAGATTTTAAAGACCCCCATAGCGGGAATTAGGAGCAAAACAATGAATGAATTGATGAACCTATTCGGACAGCCAACAGGCCCACAAAGCTTTGACAGCATCCGTATTTCGATCGCCAGCCCTGAGCAAATGCGCTCTTGGTCATTTGGTGAAGTGAAAAACCGGAGACGATTAACTATCGTACGTTCAAACCTGAAAAAGACGGCTTGTTCTGTGCGCGTATCTTTGGTCCGGTTAAGGATTACGAATGTTTGTGCGGTAAATATAAGCGCATGAAATACAAAGGCATCATTTGTGAAAAATGTGGTGTCGAAGTCACATTGACTAAAGTCCGCCGCGAGCGCATGGGTCATATCGACTTGGCGTGCCCTGTTGCCCATATCTGGTTCTTGAAATCATTGCCATCACGTATCGGCTTGATTATGGATATGACACTGAAATCATTGGAAAAAGTCCTATATTTCGAAAGCTACATGGTCATCGAACCGGGCATGACACCATTGAAGCCATTCCAGCTTCTTTCCGAAGAAGAATATATGGATGCTCAGGACGAATATGGTGAAGAAAACTTCCGCGCTGGTATCGGTGCTGAGGCTTTGAAAGAAGTCCTATCTGAATTGGATTTGGAAGAAGAAAAAGTAAATGCCGAAGAAGAATTAGCTGAAACAGGCTCTGAAGCTAAGCGTAAGAAACTTGTTAAGCGTTTGAAATTGCTTGATGCATTCTTGGAATCTGGTACGCGCCCTGAATGGATGATTTTGGATATCCTTCCTGTTCTTCCGCCAGAGCTTCGCCCACTTGTTCCTTTGGATGGTGGTCGTTTCGCAACATCTGACTTGAACGATCTATATCGCCGTGTCATTAACCGTAACAACCGTTTGAAACGCTTGATGGAGCTTCGCGCACCTGACATTATCGTGCGTAACGAAAAACGTATGTTGCAAGAATCTGTTGATGCCTTGTTCGATAACGGTCGCCGTGGTCGTGTGATTACAGGCGCGAATAAGCGTCCATTGAAATCACTATCTGACATGCTAAAAGGTAAGCAAGGTCGCTTCCGTCAAAACCTTCTTGGTAAACGTGTTGACTATTCTGGTCGTTCGGTGATTGTTGTGGGGCCTGAATTAAAACTGCATCAATGCGGTCTGCCCAAGAAAATGGCGCTAGAGCTATTTAAACCGTTTATCTATCACAAGCTTGAATTGTACGGCATGGCCTCGACAATCAAAGCCGCGAAGAAAATGGTTGAAAAAGCCCGCCCAGAAGTTTGGGATATTTTGGAGGAAGTCATCCGCGAACACCCTGTTATGCTAAACCGTGCGCCAACATTGCACCGTTTGGGTATTCAGGCGTTTGAACCTGTCCTTATCGAAGGCAAAGCCATCAACTTGCACCCTCTTGTTTGTACAGCCTTTAACGCTGACTTTGACGGTGACCAAATGGCTGTTCACGTACCGCTATCGATCGAAGCTCAGCTTGAAGCGCGTTGCTTGATGATGTCGACAAACAACATCTTGTCCCCTGCGAACGGTAAGCCGATTATCGTACCATCACAGGATATCGTTTTGGGTCTTTACTACCTATCGCTTGAACTAGACGGCGAAAAAGGCGAAGGCATGATCTTCCGCGGTCCGGGTGAAATTATGCACGCTTTGGATTCTGGTGAAGTATCTATGCATGCCAAAGTAAAATGCCGTTACCGCGGTGTTGACTCCGAAGGCAACGAGCTAACTGAAATCGTTGAATCGACTCCGGGTCGTATGCTGATTTCTGAAATCTTGCCACGTAACAAAGACGTTCCATTTTCTTTGATCAACAAAGTTTTGACCAAGAAAGAATTGTCAAACGTGATTGACGGCGTTTACCGTTATTGCGGTCAAAAAGATACCGTTATCTTTTGTGACCACATGATGAAACTTGGTTTCAAATACGCATGTAAAGCCGGTATTTCATTCGGTAAAGATGACTTGATTATTCCAGAAGCGAAGAAAACATTAATCGCGGAAGCCGAAGAAAAAGTAGCAGAATTTGAACGTCAGTACCAAGATGGTTTGATCACTAAAGGTGAGAAATACAACAAAGTCGTCGATATTTGGTCAGCATGTACAGACGAAGTTGCTTCGGCGATGATGGATGAAATTTCTGACATGTCAGATGGTGATAATCTGAACGCCGTTTACATGATGGCGCACTCTGGAGCGCGTGGTTCCGCAGCGCAGATCCGCCAGCTAGCTGGTATGCGTGGTTTGATGGCAAAACCATCGGGCGAGATTATCGAAACACCGATTATTTCAAACTTTAAAGAAGGTCTATCCGTGCTTGAGTACTTTAACTCCACACACGGTGCGCGTAAGGGTCTTGCCGATACGGCGCTTAAAACAGCGAACTCAGGTTATCTGACACGTCGTTTGGTTGACGTTGCTCAAGATGCGATTGTCACTGAATCTGATTGTGGTACGCATGAAGGCCTAATGATGCGTCCGGTAATGAACGGCGCGGATATTGTCGTTCCATTGTCTGAACGTATCCTTGGTCGTGCGGCGGCTGATGATGTCGTTAACCCATTAAGCGGCGAAGTTATCGTTCCTGCTGGTCAGATTTTTGACGAGACAACCTCTGAAGAAGTCGAAACAGCTGGCGTTAGCGAAGTTAAAGTTCGCTCTGTTCTGACTTGTGAAGCTGAACATAACGGTATTTGTGCGACATGTTACGGCCGTGACCTTGCCCGCGGAACGATCGCGAACAAAGGCGAAGCAATCGGTGTTATGGCGGCTCAGTCAATTGGTGAGCCTGGTACTCAGCTTACGATGCGTACATTCCACATTGGTGGTGCGGCGCAAAAAGGTGCTGAACGCTCAAGCATTGAATCCAACATGGATGCGAAAATCAAATTCAACAACGAAAACACAGTTACAAACTCCGAAGGCGTTGCCATCGTTATGGGTCGTAACATGGAAGTTATCCTTGTTGATGCGAATGGTGATGAGAAAACAAATCACCGCATTCCATATGGTGCACGTCTAACCGTGAAAGAGGGCGGATCCATCAAAGCCGGCGATAAAATCGCTGAGTGGGACCCATACACAATCCCTGTAATCACAGAAAAAGACGGTGTTGCGCATTACTTCGACCTGAAAGAAGGCGTATCTATCGTTGATGATGTCGATGAAGCAACAGGTATCGCGTCTAAGAAAGTCATCGACTGGCGTTCACAGCCAGGCGGCGCAGATCTGAAACCGCGTATTTCATTGCTAGATGCCAAAGGCGAAGTCATTACCTTGCCAAATGGTTTGCCAGCGAACTACTACTTGTCAGTCGATACGATTCTATCCGTATCTGATGGGCAAGAAGTCAAAGCTGGTGATATCTTGGCGCGTATTCCTCGTGAAACATCGAAAACACGCGATATTACAGGTGGTCTGCCACGTGTGGCTGAACTCTTCGAAGCACGCCGTCCGAAAGACTTTGCCGTGATCGCGGAAATGGATGGATATATCGAATTCGGTAAAGATTACAAATCGAAACGCCGTATTGCGATCCGTCCAGCCAACGCTGAGGAAGAAACAGTTGAATATCTAATCCCGAAAGGTCGTCACATGGCCGTTCAGGAAGGTGACTTCGTCCGCAAAGGTGACCCAATCATCGATGGCGCGCTTGTGCCACACGATATCTTGGATATCATGGGTGTCGAAGCCTTGTCTGAATACCTAACGAACGAAGTTCAAGACGTTTACCGCCTGCAAGGGGTGAAAATCAACGATAAGCACATCGAGGTTATTATGCGCCAGATGATGCAAAAAGTTGAAATCACCGAAGTTGGCGACAGCACATATCTTGTGGGTGAGCTTGAAGACCGTATCGTATTCGACGAAGCTGTTCAAAAAGCATTGGATGCAGGTAAGCAGCCACCAGTTGGTAAGCCTGTCCTCCAAGGTATTACAAAAGCATCCTTGCAGACACGTTCATTCTTGTCCGCTGCATCCTTCCAGGAGACAACGCGCGTTCTTACAGAAGCAGCTGTCCAAGGTAAGGTTGACCCATTACGCGGCTTGAAAGAAAACGTAACAGTCGGTCGCTTGATTCCTGCGGGTACTGGGGCTTATGTTGCTGATATCAAACGTATCGCAGCCGGTCGTGACGCAGAATTGCTAGCGAAGCAACAAGCCGAGCAAGAAGCAATCGAAGCGGCTCAACAAACCGAAGAATCAGCAGAAGCTTTGGAAATTGAAGAGCAAACAAACAGCGAAGCCGCCGCTGGTTAAGCTTTTGAATAGCGTATAAGAATAAAGAAAAGCCCTCTACTTTAAGAAGCAGAGGGCTTTTTTGTAACTTTTCGTATGTGTTTACAGGCCGAAAGAGTTATCCCTTAGATCCGTGTATAATAATTGTGTGCGTGTATTCTCGATAGATGTATTAAGCTGCTGTTGTAATATGGTAGAGAGCAACATTTCTTGTCGTGTTTTTGATTGGTAATAATCGCGCATATTCATTAGCTGTACAGCTTGTAAAGCGGCATCTATACGTTCAACATTAGCAGGCTTGTCGTATAGATCAGTATAAAAATCAGGGTTTTGTAGCATCTGTTTTGTCAACACGTCCATTTGCGCGTAATAGCTAGGGTAATCGCCTAATGTCGCATGAATGTCGTCCTCTTTTACGCCGAATTCTTTTAGCATGGCCTTCATGTAATTCCACCCGCTGGTGGCACCTTCGCCAGGGTCGGCGCTGAATTTTTGGCTGGCAAGCGCAGTAAAGCTATCAATAGCGATCGCTTGGGGCGCGATAATAGATCGCAGGTAATGACGCACATATTCTTGCTTCTTAGCTGTATCTGCGTTGACCGTTGATAAGGCTTCGGGCCAGTAAAGATTACGGGCTAGCATAGTAAGGTCATCTTCATTTTTAGTTGGCTCTGGCGTATCATCTGTAAAATTAATATCCAAAGTTAATTTGGTCGCCAAAGTTTTCGTGTAATCAATGTCGTTATTGATACGATTTTTGTCTGTTGCGCCAACACCGTTGTCATGTTTGCACATATCGGCTAAAGCACCGTTATTATCAGCTGGGTCGCAGTAATTTTCTTTGAAGTGATCAATACGGGCTTGTAAGTAGGTGTCAGGTGCATAAGAGGTATCGCTTCCCAATGGTGAGGTTATATCATCCATCAGTAAGGCATTTAAAACTATACGGTCGGCGTTTGCTTTGTGTTCGGTTCTGGCAACAGATCTAACAAAGCTTCCGACTTTGCACATGCCTGTGCTGGGGTGGTAATCTTTATGAGCCTCGGCTTGTAAACGTTGATACTCTAACTGTGTGTCAATTGTTTGGTCTGCATCAAAAAAAGTGCCGATGATAAAGGTATGTTCCATAATAACATTGACAAGTTCTTTGGTCATTTCTTTGAGGCCATTAACGTAGTTATCAGCGTTATAGGCAGCATGGCTTGGTGTCGACCATGCAAGCCCAGCCGTAAGGAGCAGGGTGCAATAAAAAAGTTGGCAAAAAGATCGCATGCATATCATGATCTATTAATTTCTGTCTTCAAGTTCGTTTTGTCGTTTGGCAACCGCCATTTCTAAAAGCAAAGCTGTGTTGGCTTCACTGCGCAGCTGGCTGCGGAACAAGTCAAATTTTTGCATCAAAGCAATAGCCTGCATGGCAACTTTCTTACGTTGTACGTTAGCTGGCTTATCGTATAAATTTGTATAAAAATCAGGGTTTTGATACATTTTCTTGGTTAGGACTTCCATCTGTGCGTAGTAGCTGGGCTTTTCACCAAGGAGCTCGTCTAGTTCGTCTGTATCGGTGACGCCTAGCTCTTTGATGACAGCGTCCAAGTACACTTTTGACCCCTCTGATCCGGCACTTTTCGCCGCGACAAGAGCGTTGTAAGAACTTTCAGCAACGCTTTGCTTGGCTATTAAAGAACGTGCTTCCAGATAGGCTCGTGCGGTTGGAGAGTCTGCTTGCTTTATTTGACTGATGTTCGGAGACACAACACCTGTAGAGTAACTGTACAGATTGTTACTAAGCGCGATGACATCGACTTCGTCCTTGTCCTTGGTTGTATCGCTGAAGTCAATATTAAGCGACCACGGGGCGCTAAGCGTACGGGTGTAATCAATGTCTTTGTTGAAACGGTCGCGATCATCTCCGCCAATGCCGTTTTCATGTTTACACATGGTTTTTAAGTTGCCGTTATTATCTGCTGGATCACAATATGTTTTTTGAATAAATTGATACGGCTTTCTAGGTCTTTGTTAGCGCCTAAGGCACTGATAGCGCTTGTATTGCCTAGCATGCGATCTTGTGATCGACGGCTAAGTGTTAACACGGCAAGGTCGCCTTTTTGTTCGGATGCTGCTAGGCTTTTAATAGCTGAACCAAATTGGCACATGCCTGTGCTGGGTTGATAGTCTTTGTGCGTACGTGCGCGAATCTTTTGCAGGGTTTGTTGTGTTTCAAGCTGATTTTTTGCATCAAAAAAGGTGCCGACAATATAGCCTTCATAAATTGTTGTCGCGGAAAGTTGATCTGCCATTTCTTTAAGGGCAACAAGGACATTATTATCCCAAAAGTCATCCAGCCACTCTTCTTGTTTTTTGAAATAATCTTTAAAACTATCGGTGAGATGTTTTTGCAGGTTTTGAGCCACCTTGGTATCGTCTTGAATGGCTTGCGTAGCGGTAGGTATGCATAAACCACAGGCTTGTGCGGGCCGCATGTTAACGACAGTCAGGATGGATAAGAACACGATCGTGGTAAACGTAAATAGAGAATATTTTTTTATCATTGGTTGGTTCCTAACTTTGTAGAAACTGTCGTAAAATCATTATTGAGCTGAGTTGATAATAGAACTGATAGCGTCATTTCTTGGCGGGTTTGGCTTTCGTAAATGGCGCGATCTAGCATAAGCTCAATAGCTTTCATGGCGACGCTTTTTCGGGCAACGTTGGCAGGTTTGTCATAAAGACCGGCAAAAAAGTCGGGGTTTTGATAAATTTTCTTAGCTAAAATTTCTAATTGTGCGTAGTAGCTTGGGTTTTCTCCGATTGTTTTATAAATTTCATCTTTTTTAGGGTCGCTGTCATAAGTATACCCTAATTCTTGCATGATGGCGGCCATAAATTCACGCGTTTTGGCTTGATCCGCTTTGCTTGATCCGCTGGCTTTTAAGCCGACAATGGCATTAAACGAACTTTCTGCGACATTACGTTTCGAGGCTAAACTGCGATAAGAAAAATATTTTTTCTGAGCATCAAAGCTACTTAAATCAGAAGGGCGCACTATAGGCAAATGCCCAAACAGATTACTGCTAAGAGCCATAATATCTTGCTCGGTTTCATTCGTTCCGCTATCGTCATAAAAGGACACGTCAATCGTGCGAGGGTTTTCAACCAATCGTGTATAGTCGATATCTATATTATGGCGTTTAGGGTCAGTGGATGTACAAAACGGCGCTAATCCTGTTTTGTCGGGTTCATCTTTGTCCCAGCCGTTGTCTTGTTTGTTACAGTATGTGGTCGTAAATTGCTGCCAACGAGACGATAAATCACTATTGCGGCTTTCCGCAGCTTCAGAATATTTATTGCCGAGATGGCGTTTCATTTGGCGATTGTTAAGCGCTAAAGTGTTAAAACGAGATATGGTCTCTGATGCGGCTAAGCTGCGGACGTTGGTGCCGAATGTACAAAAATCTTGACTGGGTTGGTAATCTTTATGAGCCTGAACTTGTAATTCTTGATATAGTCGCTGGGTTTGTAACTGATTTTGTGCGTCAAAAAAGGTGCCAATCATATAAGCCTGATGCATGGCGATGGCGCTCATTTGTTTTGTGAAGTCTTGAAGAGCAGGTAAAACACGCTGCTGGTATAGTGTTTCAGAAATAAATTTTCTGTGTGAGCCATTCGGGCCTATATATTGTTCAAATAGCTGTGTGGTTAAATTTTTTATTGGGCTTTCAATGATGCTTTGGGCTTTTCCTGATACGGTACTTTTTGCAACACCTGAATCTGCAGCGCCTGTACACCCACAAGCAAAGGCTAAGGATGGCAAGCTGATAGACAGCATGAAAATGCTTGCCGTTACTAAAAGTGAACGGCGACATATAGGGCTATGATGTGTTTGTTTTAAGCTCTGCATATCCTCAATACTCACAAAAGATATTCTACCATAGATCAAAGACAAAAGTCTTGTTTTGAAGAAAATTTTTTACGTTTTTTATCTTTTTATAGCGTCATCATGAAATACAGACATTGTGCTCTTGTGAATTTTTTGGATTTACGTCACAATACCGAAAAATGACATATGTTGATCAAACTTAGATAGATTCAAACAATTAATGGCTGATAAAGATAAAAATAGTAAGGCTAAAAAAGCTGCGACAGCTCCTGGTTTAGGGACTGTTGTTGTGCGGAATGAATTTTACCGTGATGGCTATCGTGCCCTGTTGCGCTTGGTTATTCTGCTTTCACTGATTATTGGGGCGCTGGTGCTTGTCTTGCTAGGGATGGTTAACGCCCGCAAGCCTGAAAATAGATATTTTGCTACCACAGAAGACGGCCGCTTGATCCCGATGGTGCCCTTGTCTCAGCCGAATTTAAGTACGCCGGCGCTCTTGTCATGGAGTGCGCAAGCTGCGACCGAAGTTATGACATTTGGTTTTAGTGATTATCGTCGCCGTTTGCAGGAATCCTCTCGGAACTTTACGCGCACCGGCTGGGAAAGCTTTACGACGGCGTTAAATCAGTCTGGTATGATTGATGCAATCGAGCAAAAGCGTCAAGTTGTCACTGCTGTGCCTGCTGGCGCGCCGATTTTGGAGTCCGAAGGTCTGGTTGCTGGGCGCTATCAATGGGTTGTTCAGATGCCTATGAAGCTATCCTATCAGGCTGGGGCAGATCGTAGGACACGTAATATTCTCGTGCGCATTGTTATTGCCCGTGTTCCCCGTCTGGAAAGCTCGAACGGGGTTGGTATTGACCAATGGCTGGCAACGTCTAACTAAAGCGTAAACTCATTAAATATTCAATTTCGATTGCAAGGCACAAAAAGGGCATATCCTTGTGGATTGTCCTGTGTCTTGGCGTGACAATATTCGTGGAAAGCCTTACTGTTAAAGGTGATAAACGGAAGTGTCTCTTTGGATGAGTAAAGCAGTTTTTTTGCGCATTTTAAAAATATGTTTGCTGGTTGTGTTGTCGTCGTATTTTGTGATGACGGCAAGCTATGCCTATGCCCAAAGCAATAATGAAGTTTTGAATTTCTTTAAAAATGAACTCAGCATGGAGCCATCACCACCGGCCAATCAAAATGCTGGGGGCGGCGCGACAAACAGTGTTAGCGCACTCTTTGGACAAACGCCCGGGCAGCCTAATACAGGGGGCAATAATCCTGGAGCGCAACCACAGCAAGGCACAGCGCCCGCGATTAATTATGACCCTAAGGAAGTCGAACAGCAAATTAAAGACGAAGCTTTTAATAAGGCTATCGAAGGGATGCTGCCGTTAAAACCAAATCAAATTCGCCGTTTGTTGGAAGAATTTGACCGGACGCAAGAATCGTATGTCTTACCCGTCTATCCAATGCCAAAACCAGAAATGACAGTGCAGACTTTGTCTTTGGACCCTGGAACCAAGCCGTTGGCAGTTCTGACATCGCAGGGGCATGTGACAACTTTGAATATGTTGGATGTCACAGGTGCGCCATGGCCTATCGAAGATATCACATGGGCCGGTAATTTTAATATCATTCAATCCGGAGACACAGAAAAAGGCGTACATTTTGTTCGTATTACCCCGCAAGCTGAGTTCGCGTACGGAAACATGTCGATTAAGATGATTGGGTTGAAAACACCGATTGTTATGACACTGGAAACAAGCCGTGACATTGTTCATTATCGTTTCGATGCCATTATTCCAGATTATGGGCCAATGGCTGAAGCCCCGTTAATTCAAGGCGGTGTGTCTTTAGCGGCGGGCAATACCGATATGTCATCTGTACTACAAGGGATTATTCCTAATGGCGCGGCAAAAATGAAGGTTAACGGAGTTGATGCCCGTACGTCAGCCTATAAAATGGGTGAAAATGTTTACGTCAGAACGCCGCTGACATTGCTGTCACCTAGCTGGAGTAGCTCTGTCGCTTCAGCGGATGGGATGCGCGTTTATACGATTAAAAACACGCCTGTTTTATTGTTGTCAGATAAAGGAAACGTTGTCAGAGCCAACCTGTCAGAGCAAGAGGAGATCGTAAACTGATGCGTGATGATGCTGATGATTTTGACGACTTCGACGACGATGATGGTCTGGATTTCGAAGATACAGGGTTTGATGATTTTGGCGGCGGCGGAGATTCTTCGTCGAAAAACTTGGTTGATCTGTGGAACAGCAACCCGTTATTCAAAGTCGGTTCTGTTCTAGCTGGTATTGTAATGATCGTAGCTGTGGTTGCTTTGCTAGGCGGTGATAACGAAGATGTTGCGCAGTCCCGGGTAAACGCTGCGCCTGAAACGCAGGGAACGGCTTCAACGGAAGGTAGCTCACAAGCATATATTGATGCCGTTATTGACCAAAACGAACAACGCCTGGAAGAGGCTACATCATCAGGCGGCAGTGCAATTCCAACGCCGATAGATGTTGATGAAGGGGTCTTTTCTATTATTGAGGATGCAACCAAGGGCGCGCAAGATCCTCTCCAACGTTGGAAGAGTTTGAAGCGTAGTCGTGGCTATGGCGGCGGACAAGATTGTAATTGTGACGGTGATGATATTCAAAAAATGGCCGGTAGAGGTTACGGTGTTGGGGCAGGCAATCGCCCTATTATCGGTTATGATAAGGATGGTAACCCTATCTATGGCTATGATAAAAACGGAAAGCCGATTATTGCTACGATGAAAACGGTCGCCCGATCATTGGCTATGATGAAAAGGGTAACCCCATCTATGGGGATGGATCTGATCCTATAGCGAATGCTTCTGATGGCGCGTTGGCTAAGGCACGCGCTAATGCGGAAAGATTAGGCAAAAAGCCGATTGGCTACGATGATAACGGTAATCCGATCTATGGTTATGATAAGGACGGTAACCCGATTTATGGCTACGATGAAAACGGTCGTCCGATCATTGGCTATGACGAGAATGGCAATCCGATCTATGGTAAGGAAGCCAATCCCGTTGCCAATGCCCCCAAAGGCGCATTAGCCGCGGCGCAGGCCAACGCTGCCAAATTGGGCAAAAAGCCAATTGCCTACGATGAAAACGGAAATCCGATCTATGGCTATGATAAGGACGGTAACCCGATTTATGGCTACGATGAAAACGGTCGCCCAATCATTGGCTATGACGAGAATGGCAATCCGATCTATGGGGATGGATCTGATCCTACAGCGAATGCCCCCAAGGGC
>LZQP01000006.1_pt1 | contig 51876 bp, 65 predicted proteins | sample 768551 | NCBI WGS metagenome assembly LZQP01 (sample SAMN05207184, study PRJNA324509) | oil field metagenome | isolation source: sample BH-FW-16 from oil reservoir | place: India: Bombay High | collected 2015-12-03
TCGGCAGCGATCCCGTCCACCGTGAGGCCGACATACCGGTCGCCTGGTCTTGCTGTATGGGGGAGTAGCAGTTGCGGATGGGTCCGTATGAAATCGATCCCGGCTGGCGTCCGGTCGAACACGAAAATATCGGCAGCGATCCCGTCCACCGTGAGGCCGACATACCGGTCGCCTGGTCTTGCTGTATGGGGGAGTAGCAGTTGCGGATGGGTCCGTATGAAATCGATCGGGTCCCTGTCAGCCGCATCGCCGCGCAGGAGACCAATGTCTATATCGCGGTCGTGCGCCAGGAGGCCGCCTGACCGGAAAAGGCCGAGCAGCGTACCAGCGATGAGGAACGGCCTGAAGCTTCTGCCTCGAGCAGGGTCCAGAGTGTCAGGAGGACTTCCATGGCAGAGCCTGGCTCAAACACGGATCTGCCCGATACCGGCGGGTTGGGCAGTTTGTGCGGCAGAGCGAGGGATTGATGATATGCGGCGGGTTCAAACTGGCCCAGGGTATAATAGGTGCCGGCGAGCAGGGCGTGGGCCTGTGTCTCATCGTCAAAGGTGCAGAAATGCTCACGAAGGAGCTGGAGTGCCTGCTGGCACCGTTCTGCACAAACCAGGGCACGAACAGTATTCCGAAGAAACTTCGGGGAAGGGCGACGCGACTGACAAAATGAGAGGAGAAGATTTGCCGCCTGATGAATGGCGCGGCGCCGTTCTGTCTCGTCAGATGTCAGATCTGCAATCGCCTGCCAGGACGCCCAGGCGCCGGGATCAAGTGCGACAGCTTGCCGGAACATGGCGGTCGCAGGGGCGGGTTGGCCGAGCGCGTGCAGGCACAGGCCGATGCCGTGTAGCGCTGCCACATTGCAGGGGTCGCTCCCAAGGACACGCGTAAATACCTGACGGGCGGCATCAGCGTTGCCGTGCCTGAAGAACACACTTGCCTGAGCAATGTCTCTGTCATGGGATTCCGGCATGATCACGTTCTCGCAGATGAAAACTGATGAGAGGCTGGGCGAGTAATCCTTGCCATCCTGCGCAAGAAGATATTAAACCATAAGGAGCATTATTTTTCAATAAAAAGTAGTGCTTGAATCCCGGATCTTCGGGAGGGAACGGAGAAAGACAAGCCGCACAAGAAGAGTGTCCGGACTGGCCAGACGGACAAGAGGAGGCGCCCGGTCGGCACCGGCAAAGTTGAACTCGAATTATTCGGAGACAGCAGGCCATGAGCAATTATGATGGCGAAGCGGTTCTGGAAGCCATCCGCGACATTCAGGCAACCACGACGGACGCTGACGCAATCGAGCGGCTTGCCAGGTTCGGTGAATCCTACGGCTTCAGCCGGGTCTATCTTGGTCAGCTTGTCAATCCTCTGAAAGTTCCGCTCAAGGATATTCTTTATCTCTCGAACTGGCCGGAGGAGCTGAAGGCAAGGCGGCGGAGCGTCTCGCCATTCTGCATGACCCGATCGCGCTGTGTGCCATCCGGTCGAGGCGGCCGTTTAGCTGGGCCGAAGCGCATGCCCACGCATCACGGATTGGACGCATGGTCGTCGATATGGTGCACGATTATGGCATCACCGACGGGATGATGTTCCGATGCATGCGCTTGCCAGCATATCTGGCGGTGTCTCGCTCGGCGGTGACAGGATGCCGGACCTTTCCCGGACCCAGGTTGCCGAACTCGAGATCGTCTGCCAGACGGCCTATTACCATTTGGAAGAGCTGATGGGCCCGTTTCCTTACCAGAAACTGGCGGAACTCTCACCGCGGGAAGCCGAATGCGTTCAGTTCGCTGCGGCCGGCAAGTCGAACTGGGAGATCGCGCATATTTTGGGGATCAGGGAAGACTCCGTAAAGAAAACGCTGCAGCGAGCCTGCCGGAAACTTGATGCCGTCAATCGCGCCCATCTCGTCTCTTCAGCCATTGCCCATGGCCAGATCTTCCCCTGACAAGCCCCCTTATGTGGACATGACGATCAGGTAGCTCCGCTCCATCCTCCGCTCGCAATCAGGCACGGCAGGAGGTTCCATGTTCAAGATCATCACGCCAGACAATCGGGGCGAGTACCGCGAACTCATCCACGCGATGCATGAGATGCGCTACCGGATCGTCGTCGAAGAATGGGGCTGGCACATTCCGGGCATCCGGGATGGCTACGACAAGGACCAGTTCGACACCGATAAGACAGTCTATGTCCTCGTCCTCTCGCGGGATGGCCACGTGCTGGCCTCCTCCCGGCTTAATCCGACGATCCGCCCGCATATGATGAGCGAGCTCTTCGCCGATTATTGCGACCTCCAGCCCTATCCGGTTGGCGTGGACGTCTGGGAATGCTCCCGCTTCGTCACCGACCGGAAACGTATGCGAGACCCGGTAGAGGATTTCCGGACAAGGTGCCGTCTGGGGCTCGGGCTCACCGTCTGGTGCCTCGATCACGGCGTCTCGCGCCTCAGCTGGCTCACCCACCAGAAATTCTACAATCTCGTCCAGCGAGTCTGGTCGACCGAGCCGCTCGGGCTCCCGCGAAGGATGGGGATGACTGGGCGTGGATTCCGGCGGTATCCAAGATCGACAAAGCGACGCTCGACCGCCAGATGGACCGGTACCGGGACGCAGAAGCGATTGTTGCGGAATACCTCGCACCAAAGCTTAGGGCCTCGGCATGAGACAGGATCGATTTGAATTCGTTTCCGCCGGGGATGTCGAGACTTTCGAACGCGACGGCGTCGTGTGTCTGAGGAATGTCCTGAGCCCGGACGAAGTCGAACACCTCCGAAAGGCCGTGCACAAGCAGATGGACCAGCTGGGAAAGTCTGCAACCGGTTATGACTTCGAGGCGCTCGCCCGGCAGGTCTGGGACAAGTCCGAGCCAGTCGAAACTGGTGCCGCGAACCGGTTCGACATGCAGGCGATGAAGGACTTGGTACGTGGTGATTTGGAAGCCCGGCCGCTAGTGGAAGAGGGCGAAGGAAAAGGAGAAGGACTCTTCTTCTATGATGTTGCGGCCTGGAAGTGGGAAAAAGGCGTGCGCAAGGTGGCCTTCGACTCAGGCCTGCCCGGAATTGCAACTGAACTGCTTGGCGCGAACTATCTCAATTTCTGGGAAGACACGACCTTCGTGAAAGCGCCGCATACGCGCCAGAAGACGGCCTTCCACCAGGACCTTGCCTATTTCCAGATTGCGGGCGACCAATGCGTCATCATCTGGATCCCTCTGGATCCAGTGAGCCGTAATAACGGAACAATGCAATATGTTCGCGGGTCTCACAAATGGGGCGAGACCTACGCGCCCAATGTCTTCATATCGCAGACACCGATGGCGTCCTCGCCAGAAAAGCGGTGTCCGGACATTGAGGCGGATCCAAGCAAGTATGACATCATTTCCTTCAACGTCCAGCCGGGCGATGTGATCATACATCACGTCATGACCGTTCATGGCGCCGGAGGGAATCCGTCGGACACATGGCGCAGGGCAGTCTCTTTCAGATATTGCGGGGATATGGTGCGGTATCTGGACCGTCCCGGAGCCATCCGGCAGATTGGGTTGAGCGGCCATCTCAGGGATGGCGAGAAGCTCTTCTCGAAAGACTATCCGATTGTGTGGCCGAAACCCTGGCCTGGATTCTCATTGTCCGAAGCCTACGAGACCCAGGAGGCAGACCGAGAATCTACCAAGATCTGAAAGTGCACGATGTGCGGGTTGTTACAGATATTGCAGTAAACGGATATTTTCGCGGATAGCGGTCGTGATCAGGGCTATCTCCTGAGCACCCAGGTCTTCCCGTTCAAGTGTTCGCAGGGAGAGCGCCCTGGCCGCGCGAAAAGCCAGCGCCTGGCCAACCAGAGTCAGTCCTCTGATGCGCGCGGTTTGGGACGCAGCGTCGTCACCGCTCGCGATTGCCGTTAGATGAACTACCGCCCGGAAGAAGCGACCAATATCGCTGGCGTACAGGATCTCAAATGCTTTGGTTGGGGCGGCCTGCTCGCGTAATGTAAAACGGGCCCAGGTTTCACTATCATTGCTGGCGAGCATCATGACAAAGGGCGTGAATATCTCTTCGAGCAGCGAGATGGCGCGTTTGCGGGACAGTTTGTCGCTGTAGATTTGGGTTTCGAAAGCATCGAGTACCGGGCCAAGTTTCCTGGACACTTGCTCTGCAATTGTTTCTGCAGCGGCGAGATAGAGATTTTCCTTGGTCTTGAAATGGTATGGAATTGCGCCGAGCGATGCCCCTGCCTTGCTTGAAATGGCGCGCGTGGACGTTCCATCATAGCCTGCAAGACCGAATAATTCGATGGCGGCCTGAACTAGCTGGTCGCGTGTTTCGATGCTTCTGGAGTCGTCGGGTTTGGACATTCATGAAACCTTTTTTCTGAGCAGCCAAGCCGATGCCGGAAGCGTTATGGTTGCTATCAGCACAAGTGGAAATGTGTTGCGGGCCACTTCAAAGAGAGGAAGGTCTTTCAGGAAGACGCCCTGTGCGACGACAAGAAAATGACGGAGCGGATTTATCTGCGTCGCCAGTTGCATCCAGTCCGGCATGTTTTCAACTGGAGACATGAAGCCTGACAGCAGGACGGCGGGCGACGCGAAAACAAATGCGCCCAATATCGCCTGTTGTTGCGTGGCAGAAATCGCGAGATGAAAAGTCCAATTCCGATCACTGCGAGCAAATAGAAGAACATCGACCCATAGAGCGCAAACAATGACCCCGCAAAAGGGATTTTGAATCCGAATATTGCAACAAGGATAAAGAAAGTCCCGTGCAGATAGCCGAAGATCAGGCCCGGGGCAGACTTACCTACGACGATCTCAAGCGGCCTGAGGGGGGAGACCAGCAACTGGTCGAAGGTTCCTAGCTCGCGCTCCCGAGCGACCGACAGGGCCGTCACAATGATCGTGGTCAGCAGCGTAATGGTCGCGACCAGTCCGGGCAGTGTGAACCATGTATATTCAAGATTAGGATTGAACCAGTGCCGGACGCGCAAGACGTCAGGCGTTTCATGTCCCGCATACGCCGCCGCCGATACTCGCGAAATAATCGATGAAAGATATGAATTCACAATCTGCGATGCATTGGACTTTCTGCCGTCCAGAATGATCTGTACGTCTGCCGATTTGCCGGCCTCTATCCGACGGGTGAAGTCCTGGCCAATATGAACGACGGCAATGACGCGCTGACCGTCGATCATCTCCCTGATCTGGTTAACCGATTGCAAGCGAATTACGTCATCAAAAGGCGACGCGCCGAGAATGCCAGCTTCGACCTCTCTGCCCCGGTTCCCGGTGTCGAGATTGAGAACAGCGATATCGAGATTGCGGACTTCCATCGTCATTGCGAATGCAAAGATCACGAGTTGCAGAAGGGGTGGAACCAGAATCACAGCCCGTCCCTTGGGATCGCGCCAGATAGCAAGCATTTCCTTGATGATGAGAGACACGATGCGGCGCCACATGTCAGGCGATCCGCTTCGGTGTGGCAAGCCAGGTAAATGTCAGAAAGAAGGTTCCGACGGCCAACATTCTGGTTATCGCGGGCAAGAGCACGGACCAGACATCGCCCGCCAGAAAGAGTGTTTGCAAACTCGTTACGAAATAGCGTGCCGGGATCACCGTGGTGACGGTGCGGATCGGCAAAGGCATGGCGCTGATTTCGAAGATAAACCCAGACAGCAGCGTTGCGGGAAGGAAGCCAGTGAAGAGCGCAAGCTGGGCTGCCACAAACTGGTTTTTGTCACGGCAGAAATCAGCAAACCCTGACCGAGGGCGGGCACCAGGAAAGCAGCTGCGACCGCAACGAGGGCAAATACGGATCCCCGGAATGGAACATCAAATACAAAGACCGCTGCAATGGCACACAGCACAAGCGAACTCATGCCGAGAAGAAAATAAGGCAGGATCTTCGACAACAACAATTCTATGCGGCTGACCGGTGTGGCCAGCACAGCCTCCATCGTGCCGCGTTCCCATTCGCGCGCTATCACCAGTGCGGTCAGCAACGTCCCGATGATCGTCATCACGACGGCCGTCGAGCCTGGTACAAGATTGTAGCGACTGGTCAGTTCGGCGTTGAACCAGAATCGCGGTTGCGGCGTGATTGCCGCGGATGGTTTAGCAGCAGCGTCGCCGAACTGCCTTGCCTGCCATACGCCGAAGACTCCCTGTGCATAGTTTGTGACAAACTGCGCTGTATTCGGTTGAGACCCATCCGTCAGGATTTCAATCGGGGTCGGATCGCGCGCACGCAGCGCTCGGAGAAGTCGGATGGAATGATGACAAGGCCGCGCAATTTTCCGGACACCAAAACCGGCTCCAGCTCGGCCTGGTCAAATGCCGTGACGACGTCAAAATAGCTGGAGGCCTCGAATGCCTGTATGAGGCTGCGTGCATCCGCGCGTCCGTCCTGGACCACAATACCGATGCGAATAGAGTTGGCATCGAGCGAGATACCGAACCCGAACAAGAAGAGCAGGATCAAAGGCAGAATGAACGCGATCAGGATGGATGACGGATCGCGGATGATCTGAAAGGTTTCCTTGCGCGCAAGCGAAAGGGTCCGCCGGACGGGCGCGGGAAGAATCGGCCCGGTCATGCGGCGGTCTCCTTCTCCGCCTGTTCAGATCGTGCCACGAGCGCAATAAACGCGTCTTCCATGGTGACGGCGGATTTGTCAGCCCTGCACAACTTGCCTTGAGTGCGTCCGGGGTTCCTTCGGCAATCGTCTTGCCGCGATAGATCAGATTGATCCGATCACAATACTCGGCTTCCTCCATGAAATGGGTAGTAACCAGGACGGCAACATTTTTCGCGGTGAGGGCATTGATGTGCGACCAGAACTCTCGCCGGGTAATGGGATCGACCCCGGACGTTGGTTCGTCGAGAAACAGGACTTCAGGCTCATGCAGGAGCGCGGCAGCGAGCGCAAGGCGCTGCTTGAAGCCAAGCGGCAATTGCCCGGCAGTCGTGCCTCGATAAGCCGTCAGATCAAAGGCTTCGAGCATGGCGTCGATTCGCTCTTTCGCGCGGCGGTGACCAAGACCATACACGCCTGCAAAGAAGGAAAGATTTTGTGCAACAGAAATGTCCCCATACAGGGAAAATTTCTGCGCCATATAGCCGAGTCGCCCGCGCGCATCGGCTGCTGCGGTCCGCAAATCATACCCGGCAACCCGTCCTTCGCCTTCGCTTGGCGCAGTCAGACCACAAAGCATTTTGAACGTCGTCGATTTGCCCGCGCCATTGGGACCAAGCAGCCCAAGGATTTCCCCGCGCTTCTGGCTGAAGGTGATGTTCGAGGCTGCAGCAAAGCTGCCGTAGCGTTTTGTGAGACCGCGCGCTTCGACGACGGCCTCACCTGTATCGGTATGGGCCTTCATCGCATCAACCAGGGGCGAACGCCCGTCGGGTCCGCCGCCTAACCGGTCGACAAAGGCATCCTCGAAGCGCGGCGCGGCAGGAACCAGCTCTCCGTCGACGAGACCCTGTATATGCGCAAGATCTGCACTCTTCTGTGTCAGCAGACGTATAGCATCTCCATGCAGGATCGCGTCGGCGACCGACGCGTCTGCCAGTAGCGGTGCGATTGTCTCACGCCGCTTTGCCTGCGGCAAACGAGCCAGGTAGACACGGCCTGTCATGGTGTCTGTCAGGTTGGCGGGCGAGCCGGAGTACAATAGCTTCCCATCACTGAGTAGCAGGACTTCGTCGCATTTTTCAGCCTCGTCGAGGTAGGCTGTCGCCCAAACGACTGCCATGCTTTTATCAACAAGCTCGCTTACCATGGACCACAACTCCCGGCGTGATATCGGATCGACGCCCACGGAAGGCTCATCAAGCAAAAGCAGTCGCGGACGTGTGAGCAGGGCGCAGGCGAGGCCAAGTTTCTGCTTCATCCCTCCGGATAAGGCTCCGGCCAGACGTTCGGTAAAACGGGCCAGATCGGTAAACTTCAGAAGGTGAGAGAACGTTTCGTCTCGCTCGGGCCCTGACAGGCCTTTGAGGTCTGCAAACAAAACCAGGTTTTCCATAACGCTGAGGTCCTCATACAGGCCAAAACGTTGCGGCATATAGCCAAGCATCTGGTGTAGATAATGCTGGGATGCGTATGCGTCCTCACCTTCAATGAGCACGGCTCCCTTGCTTGGGCGGCTCAGGCCCGTCAGCAAACGGATCAATGTTGTCTTGCCCGCTCCATCGGGTCCGACCAGGCCTGTGATTTTTCCGGTTTCTATCGTGCCTGAAACGGTCTCCAGCGCTGGTGGGCCTTTCGCGCTGAAGTGTTTGGTGACCTCCCTTATCTGAACGAACGGCTGCCCCCGGACTGATGGATCGGCTTGTCAAGCATCACCTGTCTCACTCTGCTGGAGCTGATCGGCTGAGCTTCACGGTTGCCGGCATACCCTGGCGCAAACCGCTGTCTGGCGTGTCGACAATGATACGGACTTGATAAACGAGATCGGTGCGCAAGTCGGGGGTCTGAACAGTCCGGGGAGTGAATTCTGCAACAGGAGAAACAAAACCGACCTGTCCCGAATAGGCGCGATCCGGCGCGCTGTCGGTAAATACCTGAGCGAACTTGCCGGGAGCGACGACCCCGAGGTCGGTCTCATCTACATAGGCACGCACCCAAACCGGCCGGGTCAGAGCCAGCGTTGCCACGGGTGTACCAGCATTGATGATGGAGCCTGGTTCGCGCACGCGTGCCAACAAAACCCCATCTGAAGGCGCACGCAGGATTGTGTCATCAAGCCTCAATTCAGCTTGTGCAACAGATGCTTCGGCCGCCTCAACCCCGCCACGCCTTGCAGCGATCTCTTCAGCGCGCGGCCCGATTTGCACGAGTGCCAGTTCCTTTTGCCCGGCAACAAGTCGCTTTTTCGCAGTGTCGAGCGCGGCGCGTGCTGTATCAACGACTTGCTGGGTCGCAAACCCTTGTTTGAGCAGGTTTGCCTGCCGGTCAAAACCTGCTGGGCTGCCAAAACCGTCGCTTCAAGTTCTTCGACGCGAGCGCGGGCCCTGTCGATCTCCTGAGACCGGCTTCCCGCCTTCAATCGTGCCAGTTCGGCCTGACGCACAGACGCTTCGGCCCTGGCTTGTGTGACGGCATCACGCAGCGGAGCTGTGTCCAGACTCGCAATTTCATCGCCTGCTGAAATTGCATCACCTTCTTCAAAATTGACTGCTTCGAGACGGCCAGAGACTCGGAAAGCCAGTTCCACCTGACGGATTTCGACATTGCCATAGAGCGTTAGTGCGCCGTCGGTGTCGCTTCCGGCCGGGTTGACGCGCGGCCATACAACGAAGCGCCCTGCGATGAGGAGGGCAAACAAAATTGCAGCGAAAATGACGAACCGTTTCATGCGGCAACTTTCAAGATGACGTATTGGTGTTCCCAAGCGGGAGTGGTGTTGATCACATAAAAATAATACAAGTGTACAAATTATCTTTCAAGGGGTAATTGTACCTATTGTACCGACAACATTGGGGGAATTTTGGGTCTCTATCGGATTATCGGCAAAGGATCCTTATCAGATGTCATTTATGTATTGGAAAATGATACGAGTGTATTAGATCTGGTGTGAGTAGCTTTCTCTTAATGGCGAGGACTGTCTGTGATAAAGGGTGGTAGATTAGACGCTGAATCTCGGTCCGATTCAGAGGGGCGTATCGATCGTCTCGCTAACAGCCCGGCCTATCGGTTGGCATCGAAGGATCCCGATTTGCTTGAGCGGGACACGCTACGTGCGGTCCGCCTGCAACTGGAATTTCTAAAGCCCGACCTGCTACAACAGGACGAAGGTATTCAGTCGACGGTTGTCGTTTTTGGCAGTGCGCGTGTGAGGCCTGCGGCGGAAGTCGAAGCCGAACTTGCATCCGGGAGTGCGGAGGATCGCTCAGCCGCCGCTCAAGAGCATCTGGAAACCAGCAACGTCAGTCTGCCTACTATGAGGAAGCCCGGCGATTTTCGGGAATCGTATCGCGGAGATTCAAGCGGAGGGACGGACAGACTTTGTTGTGGTGACGGGCGGAGGACCTGGCATCATGGAAGCTGCGAATCGCGGTGCAGATGAAGCGGGGCGCGCTCGATTGGCCTCAATATTCAGCTGCCAATGGAGCAGCTGCCGAACCCCTACATCTCTCCCGAACTCTGTTTCCAGTTCCGCTATTTCGGCATTCGAAAGATGCACTTTCTGCTGCGCGCCAAAGCCCTCGTTGCGTTCCCGGGTGGTTTTGGGACGCTCGACGAAGTGTTCGATGTGTTGACCCTCGTTCAGACTGGCAAGATCAATCCCATTCCGATCATCCTCATTGGCCAATCCTATTGGCAGCGTGTGGTGGATTTCAGGTTCCTGGTTGACGAAGGATTCGTTGACCCAGGTGATGTCGAGCTGTTCCGGATCGTCGATACCGCAGCCGAAGCCATTCATGTCATCTGCGAGTTCTACAATGAGACGCCGCCAGTCTGAGGAAAGCGCCGGCGATACGAAAGGAAGATTGACGTGAAGCTGACATTCCACGGAGCTGCCGGTGAAGTGACCGGCTCAGCCTATCTTGTTGAAGCTGATGGCGTTCGTTTTCTCGTTGATTGCGGCATGTTTCAGGGAGGGCGGGAGGCTGACGAGAAGAACCGCCGAGCGTTTCCGTTTGATCCGGCGTCGCTGGATTTTGTTGTTCTGACCCATGCGCATATCGACCATAGCGGACTGTTGCCAAAGCTCTGCCGAGACGGATTTTCCGGCCCGATACACACCAGCACTGCGACCACCGAACTTCTGGAAATCATGCTCAAGGACAGCGCACATATTCATGAGCGAGACGCTGAGCGTGCCAACCGTTCCAACGGGAAAGTACGCAGAAAACAAAGGGGGCAAGTGACGCCGCTCTATACAATCGAAGACGCCGACACGGCGATCAGTCAAACTGTCGGCCATGAATATGATGAGGCATTTTCTCCGGCTGAAAACGTGCGCATCAGGTTGCGTGACGCCGGACATATTCTGGGATCGGCGATACTCGAAATCTGGGTGATAGAGGCAGGCCTCGAACGCAAGCTCGTGTTCTCCGGGGATCTGGGACAACCTGGCCGCCCAATCATTCGCGATCCTCAGAAAGTCGAAACGGCAGACTATCTGGTAATTGAATCGACTTATGGAGACAGGGACCATAAAGCGCTTGAGCCTTCTCTGTACGATCTGCTCGAAATTGCACGGCATACGCTGGAGGAGAAGAGAGGTAATTTGATCATTCCGGCCTTTGCGCTCGGCCGGTCGCAGGAGCTGATCTACTATTTCCAGCATCTGACCTGTCAGGGGCACTTGAAGAATCTCAACATCTTCCTTGACTCGCCAATGGCCCAGGCTGTCACACGGCTGACCATGCGCCATCTCGATCTCTTTGATGCCGAGGCGAGAAAGCTTGCCAATTGGCATGCTGCAGGCAAGTCTTCGGTCCTGCTGAAATTCACTGAGTCAGTCGAAGACTCGATGAGTCTCAATCTGATAAGGTCGGGCGCGATCATACTTTCTGCAAGTGGTATGTGTACTGCAGGCCGTATTCTTCACCATTTGCGGCATGGGTTACCAAAACCACAAAATACGGTGCTGATTGCCGGGTATCAGGCGAGCGGCACGCTGGGGCGGCGTTTGGTCGAGGGGCTTCGAATGTGAACATATTTGGGGACAGGGTGCCTGTGAATGCAGATATCCGGAGTATCAGCGGATTTTCGGCTCATGCGGACAGAACCGCCTTGTTGGGGTGGGCCGATGGATTCAGGGAGTGCCCGAAGCGTACTTTTATAACCCATGGTGAGCCTGCTGCTGCTGAAGCCATGCGGCGCAGCCTTGGGGGGAAATGGGAATCCGGTGTCTGTGTACCCGATCCTGGTGAAACCTTCGATCTGGTCTGACTGTGAACCCGGGGTGTTCAACGACGTGAAGTGCCATGCAGGCACGGTCTCTTGAGGTCGAAGCCGGCTGCATGGCATGTCCATGAGTTTCATCAGGGCTTTTCTGAAATTGGCGACGAATGACCATTTCGGAGGTCGTCAGTAGGCGGTTGTCGCAGATAAAGGGACGGTCTTCATATGGGTGCCGGGCGGCCCGGTGTGCGAGCCGGTATCTTGCGAGCGTCTAAATATATATTTTAAATATTGATTTGGACGGCCGCGCCCAATATAGATCATCTCCTTTAGAAAGCGTGATCTCTCCATGAAGGGCACGTACTGGATACCGGGGTGCCTCCATGAAGATTTTGAAGTTTTTACTCTATGTTTTCCTACTACCAGGGGATACCGCCATTCGAATGGTTGGCATTACGCTTGAGGAGGATGGGGGTATCTTCCGGTCTTTGATCAACATGTTGTTCTGGGGGACGATCCTGGTACCGTTCACGATTGCCTTTGCGCGGAGAGGCATCGGGCTGTGACCACGACACGATGATTTCCAACGCTTCGGAACTGTCCTGCGTGAGGGACCAGACTTCTGAAAGTGTGTTGGTTTGAAGTGTGCGGATCCACAGGAATGCGGGGCATCCGTGCGGTCATTTGCGCTCCGGGGCGGCCACTACTTGTGAGGCATTCGGTACGATTGGTTCTCTCGAACCAGATAGTGACACACGTCTTGTGGCAATTCCGTCAATGGGGTGATGGTCTCTTTGCGAAGTGAACAAAAGCGCCTGAATCGCGTAGAAAGAAGTTCGGCTCGGCGGTCAAACCAAGCCATCGACCGTATGCGAGGAAAGCAGAATGTGACGGCAACACTGGACGGTGCCAGACTGCCTGAACCGGCCATGCATCCTGTCACGGGAATTCGGAAAGTCCCGTTTCAAAGCGAGGATTCACCTCCTGGAGGGGCGGTAGGAGCACCGGTCACCTTTTGGGGGAAAAGCGGACCGGCGCTCCTGAAGGACAGACGCGGTTATTCCGCTGCAGCAAGATCAATCTGTCCTGTCTCGAGGGGCCGCTCCAGGGCTGCCCAATCTATTTCGGCGTCAGTTGCCGCGTGTTCGTACTGCAGCACGCCCAGCGCCTCGAATTTCGGCTTCACGCTTTCGGTCAGCAGGCCAACGCGTTTCAGGTTCGGAATCATCCGTTCAAAGAGGAAGTTTCGGAAAGCCTGTCCGCCACTTGAGTCGATCGACATGCGGCGGGCTTCCTCGCCGTCGAAGCCGAACTCCTCTTCCACCACGGTTGAGAACAGGCGTTCGCGCATGATGGCGCAGGCCTCATAGGCGAACTGGGCGCGTTCCTCGATTTCTTCTTCGCTCAGCGCCTTGATCCAGTCTTCCAGGTAATTGACGCCGAAGGCGACATGCCGGCCCTCGTCGCGCATGACCAGGTGCAGGATCTGGCGCAGAAGCGGGTCGCGCGTTGTCTGCGACATCGTCTGGAAGGCGGCGAGTGCCAGCCCTTCGATCAAAACCTGCATGCCGATGAATTTCAGGTCCCAGCGCGGGTCGGTCAGGATTTTGTCCAGCAACAGTTTGAGGCTGGGATTGACCGGGTATTCGACATTGCAGCGTGTGCGCAGGTATTTGTTGAACACTTCCACATGGCGCGCCTCATCGAAGGTCTGCGAGGCGGCGTAGAGCTTGGCGTCATAGGTCGGCGCGCAGGAAACGAGTTGCGAAGCGACCATCATTGCACCTTGTTCGCCATGCAGGAACTGCGACAGCACCTGTGCCAGCGAGCGCCAGGCATACTCGTTGCGCTGTTCCTCGCTCATGGCGAGATAGATCGGGTGATCGTGGAATGGGTTCAGACCGGCTTGCGAGGGGCCTTCCGACTTGTCGAAATACACGTCCCAGTCGACGTCCAGTTCAGCATTCCAATTGAACCGCTTTCCGAGTTCATAGAGCCGCCGGATTTTGACGTTCGCGCTTTCATAATCCCAATTGTAGGAGCCGGTCAGTGGTGTGTTGAAGATTTCCCGGACGATTTCGACGTCTTCGGGCGTCAGCCTGTCGGCCAGTTCACCGGGGTCTTCGAACGTACGGGGCTGTGTTGGCGGACTATCGACGAGACGTACTTTCATTTGGTTTTCCTCCCTATGCATCGCCAGCCTGCGAGCCTGTACGCGCAGGTCTTGGTTCATACACGAATAGCATCTGGCGGGAGGGCGATATATACGGAAAATGACGGATGCGTCATTTTTGCATAGTGCAAAGCCGGGGAGATGGAAGTACCGTAAGAATCCGTATAAGGAGCAGCAATGAATTAACGAGCGGAAAGTGCGCGTTTGCTTAAGGGCATGCATTGCGAACACTTCCTGTTGCAAGAGTGCTTCGCTTTGGCGGCGACTCGTAATGTCAGCCAGCTGTCTTCAGGCGGCGGTGCCAGAGGGTACATCCGTAACGGCGTCTCGGAGGGGACCGGTATGTATGTGGTCAGAAAATCCCAGGCGGAGCGGCGCGCGACGGCGGATCGCAAGCTTCTGACGGCGGCCTACCGGATCATATCAGAAAGTGGAATATCAGCGCTCACCTGCGAGGATGTCGGAAAACGTGCAGGGTATAGCCGGGGGCAGACCTATCAGCGGTTTGGCTCGAAGGAGGGGTTACTTGTGGCGGCCGTCAGACATGTGTCCGCCGAGCGGGCCCGGTTTGCCCGGTCTTTGCGTCGGCGTGGAGTCGATGGGGTCGACAGGCTGGTTTCACATTGCCGCCTGCATCTCGATGCGCTCGCGCATCAGGTGAAGATGAGAGCATTCTTCGAATTGCATCCGGACCGCTTCCTTCCATGCCGGATCTCGAGACGGCGGTGCTGACGGCGAGACAGGTATATCTGGACGAAATCACTGCATTATTGAGCCAGGCGAGCGCAGATGGTTCGCTTCGCTCCGGAACCGATATCAAGAGCGCGGCGGCAACGATCCGAGCTCTTTTGTGCGGGATTGCTCTCGAATGCCAGTCTGGTGGAGGATTGTGCACCTTCCCGAGTTCATATGACGGCGCGATGGAGTTTTTGCGCCGCGCATATTCATCAAAGGCGTCGGGCCGCGGAGTGGGTTATGATGCGTTTCAGGCCTCAATGTGCCGGTATGACCTCTGCGTCAGAGGCTGTCTTCGGAAACCTTCGCAGGTGCATGCCTGGTATTGAAGATAAGCACCCAGATGTAACGAAGTGTCAGGCGCGGAGACAAGCTCGCTGCCAAAGCGCCGCACAAATTTTACAGGATGGTACTATTTGCGATTGGCTCAGGGACCGTTTCCGCAAGGCCGAGTGTTCGTTCGAGTCCTTCCAACATCGGAATAGTAAAACGTCGGAATAGTGATCAGGCGGTGCACGAACCATCAAGAAGCTGGCCCGTGCTATTGCTCAGATCATCCCGGTCCATCTCCAGAGGAGACGTGCAGCCACATAGAGTATGAGCAGAGCCGTCAGCCGCCGGATCAGGTCGGGTTTGAGTTTATAGCTCGCAAGCCAGGAACCTGCCTGGCCGCCGAAAAGGACTGCGATGGGCAAGCTCCAGTACGGTGCGGCTTCGGATAATAGTGCCATATCCTGCAGCTTCATGAGTTGGCCTGCGAGCCCGGAGAACGAGTTTACCAGAATGAACAGGCTGCTTGCGGCCGCAATCTGGCGAGGTGTTCCCCAACGCATGAAATAGAGAACCGGGGCGAGAAAGATTCCACCACCAATTCCGACAAGGCCTGAGAGCAGGCCGATTGCGCCGCCAAGACTGGTCGAAAGGATCGGATGGATCCGGCGTGTGCTGTCATGCCGCGGTACCGGCTCGCTTTCACGTTTCTGGAAGGTGAGGCGTATTCCTGACAACAGAAGCGCTCCGCCGAGAACACCGACAAAAAAGGTCTCACTGATTGGGGTACGCCGCCGATCCATGCAGCAGGGACAGATGCGGCCAGGAAGGGCAGCAGCCGCCTTGCTGAGAGATCGCCGGTGCGCGCAAAACGCCAGATGCCGCCGCAGACGACGATCATATTGCAGACCAATGCAATCAACGGCATGACGCGGTAATCTGCTCCACTCAAGACCAGCAAGGCGTTGTACGTGGAGCCGCCGCCAAAGCCGACGCTTGCATAAAGAAGGGCCGTGATCAGGAAGGCGGCGATCAGGAGCGGGGGCATAACACCAAAAGCTTCGATTTTTCTGGCAAGAGCCGAATGTTAGATGCGCCCTCAGTCGTTTCATACGAAAAAATTGCACCGGCGGTCTAAAAATACCTGCACCTGGCCTGATCAATATCATGCGTTCCAAAGCGCTTGGGTTCTAAACACTATTCCGCCGGTGGAGATCCGGCACGAACAGAGTGAAAGAGCCGACCATGCACTGGAGGGCCAATCTTGATCCGAAGGGGGCGAAGTTCGTCCGCGGCGCGGGTTCGCGTTTATCCTGCGTGCTTATTCAGCCGCTTCTTTCTTATGTTGTCCGGCGGATTGGCGACAGACACCCGTCTGTCGCGGCGCGGGTTCGCGTTTATCCTGCGTGCTTATTCAGCCGCTTCTTTCTTATGTTGTCCGGCGGATTGGCGACAGACACCCGTCTGTCTTCGCGCGGCTCGGGTCGTACAAACAGAGTGCCTTCCTGATCGATGCGGTTGAGTTGCCATTCGCACTTCATTTGTGCCCCGATCCAAAAGCCCTCGCATTCCGGGCTGTCCCACGTGATCGCGCGCCCCATGCTGAAGCCAGGATCCGGGGCCGGTTCATGCTGCTGCTGGAACTGGTGGACTCCGAACGGGATGGTGACGCCGCTTTCTTCTCGCGCGATCTGGATGTCTCCGGCGATACTGAAGCCGTGGTGCGCCTCCGAAATGCACTCGATGATGTTGAAGGGTCGATCGCGGAAGAAGCAGCTGGAGTTCTGGGGGCGCCAGGCCGCGCGATTCTGGCCCGGCTCAGGCGCGCTTATAAAAGTGAAGCAAAGGGGGGACAGCAGGCATGAGTCCCGGAGAACTGATCTGTCCTGCAGGTACACCTGCAGCATTGCGCACCGCCGTGGATGCAGGCGCTGACGCAGTCTACTGCGGCTTCCAGAATGCCACGAATGCGCGAAACTTTCCGGGCCTGAACTTCACGCCTGACGAATTGGCCAGTGCGGTGGCCTATGCCCACTCAAAAGCTGCCAAGGTGCTTCTGGCGCTCAACACCTATCCGCCGCGGGGAAGGTGGATCTGTGGCGGTCGGCGGCCGATACTGGCGCACGGTTGGGTGTTGATGCCTTCATTGTCGCCGACATGGGGGTGGCCGATTATATTGCACGTACATATCCAGATATGAGGTTACATCTTTCGGTGCAGGCGGCCGCTTCGAGTCCGGAGGCGATCCGCTACTATTGTGAAAATTTCGGAGTGAAGCGGGTTGTGCTCCCCCGTATTCTGACAATTCCCGAGATCCGGGCAATCCGCAAAGAAATCCCCTGCGAGATCGAGACATTCATCTTCGGAAATCACGGCCTGATGGTTGAGGGAAGGTGCAGCCTCACCAATTACCTGACCGGACAGTCGACAAATATGGACGGGGTCTGCTCGCCGGCCTCCGATGTGGAATTTATTCGCCACGGTGATGGGACCATGTCATCCAGGCTTGCGGGATTTTCGATTGATTGTTTCGGCTGCGGTGAAAAGGCTGGCTACCCGACTATCTGCAAGGGCCGATACACGGCACCACATCGTTCCGATCCCTATTACGCCTTTGAGGAACCGGTGAGTCTCAATCTTGCGCGGCTCCTGCCTGAATTGATCGATGCAGGCGTGCATGCTTTCAAGATCGAAGGCCGGCAGAGATCGAAGAGTTATGTGCGTAGTGTGGTATCGGCATTCCGCACTGCGGTGGATGACATTCGTGCGGGACGGCCTGCGAACATCACCGACCTTGTCGCCTTGACGGAGGGGCAGAAACAGACCCAGGGCGCATTCGCATCAAAGAAATGGCGGTGAGTAGCATGACGAAACTGACACTTGGCCCGATCGCTTATCACTGGTCTGCCGAAACGCGCCGTGATTTCTATGCGCGCATTGCCGATGAGGCGCCGCTGGACGAGGTCTATCTTGGAGAGGTGATCTGTTCAAACGTGCACCGTTCCACGAGCCTGACCTGCCAGATACGATCGCACGCCTGGAGCGGGGCGGCAAGAAAGTCGTACTCTCTTCGCTTGCGGAGGTCATGCTGAAGCGTGAGCGCAAGGCGACTGAGGACCTGGTGGCACTGGAAAGTCACGAAGTTGAAATCAACAATGCGGCAGGCCTGCTCGCACGGGGTAAGTGTCCTCACCGTATCGGGCCATTCATGAACGCTTATAATGAGGCGGCGATCACCTGGATGGCCGGGAGAGGAGCGAGGCATATCTGTCTGCCTACTGAATTACCTGTCCAGTCCATCCGGATTGCGGCGCAGGTGGCTCGCGAACTTGGGCTTGGTGTTGAAGTTCAAGTGTTTGGCCGCGCCTCGCTCGCGGTGTCGGCGCGCTGTTATCACGCACGCGCGCATGGCCGCACCAAGGACAATTGCCAGTTTGTTTGCGAGCTTGATATGGACGGTATGCCATTGGGCACAGTGGACGGGAAACCAATCCTGAGGGTGAATGGCATTCAGACCCAGTCAGAGAGTTATGTCTGCCTGCTGGCCGAGACAGGGCAGCTCGCGGCAGAGGCGTCTCTCACCTTCGGCTCATGCCGCAAGCGATCGATATGGTAGCGGTGGCGCAGGCGTTCCGGGCTGTCCTCGATGGCGCCATGCCGGCGGAAGAGGCAGGCGCGTCTTTGCGGGATCTTTGTGGTACGGCGCCTTTCAGCAATGGATTCTATCATGGAACGGCCGGTCATGAGTTCGTCGCCGAGGTTCGCTGAACTGGAGGCTATTTGCCAGGCTATTCTGCGAGGAGGCGTTCCGGGTGATTTACCGTCACCTCGCAACAATGCGCGTTTGCCAGCCTGAACCATATATCGGAGGAAGTCATGAAAATTGCATTTTACGGACAGATTGAAAGACCGTTTGGCGGTCCGGCAGAAATTTCCGTTCCGGAGGAGGGCGTGAGCGTCACGACGCTGCGTCGCCTCCTGGCGGCGCGCTATGAAGCCGAAGCGATCCTTGAGCGAACGGTGCGAGCTGCCGTGAATGACGAAATCGTTCTTGATACACATATGGTGTATCCGGTTGATACGGTTGAGTTCATGAGCCCCGTTTCGGGCGGTTGAGACACCCCATGGATGATCTGACCCTTGCTCGTGCGATACATGTGACCGCGATTGTCCACTGGATCGGAGGCGTGTCCTTCGTGACGCTGGTGCTTTTGCCGGGTGTGCGCAAGCTGGCGGCGCCGGAGGAGAGAGCGGTTCTGTTCGAACAGATCGAAGGCGCGTTTTCCTGGCAGGCGAAGATCTCCGTAACACTTGCCGGGCTGTCAGGCTTTTACATGACCCACCGCCTCGCGGCATGGAACCGCTTTCTTGATCCTGCCTTCTGGTGGATGCATTCAATGGTCGCGGTCTGGCTTATATTTACATTGGTTCTGTTTGTGTTCGAACCGCTTTTCCTGCATCGCTGGTTTGCCGAGCAGGCGCGGCGCAGGCCCGCAGAAGCGATGAAGCTTGTCTGGCGCGGTCACCTTGTCCTGCTGGCACTCAGCCTGGTCACAGTGATGGCATCGGTTCTGGGCGCCATGGCGCACTCTATTGAAGGAGCCACGCATGAATGACATTCCGACAGGGGCGGTGGTTTGCGCCGAACTTGCCTTCACAAGCATAGAGTCTGCAGCCCGGTTGCAGGAGTTACGTCAACGCGCGATGGGGTATGGTGCGCTGGTTTCCTTTGAGGGCGTTGTGCGTCCGGTCACCAAGCAGGGCGAGCCGCTGGACCGGCTGATTCTGGACCACCATCCGCGTATGACCGTGTCTTCGCTCGAAAGGATTGCGAGGGAAGGGGCAGCGCGGTTCGATATATGTGCGCTCTCGGTGGTGCACCGGGCCGGTGCCATGGCACCCGGCGAGATTATCGTGCTGGTCGCCGTAGCAAGTGATCATCGCCGGGCTGCGTTCCAGTGTGCCGATTACCTGATGGACCGGCTGAAAACCGAGGCCGTTTTCTGGAAGCGCGAACAGGGTCCGTTCGGAGAGCGCTGGATTGAACCGACACAAAGAGACACCGAAGACCGGGAGAGATGGAATGAAGAGAAACCGGGCATTGATGAAAGCTTGAATTTTACCCGTTGAACATTGCCGTATTGACGGTGTCAGATTCGCGGACTGAAGAGACCGACACGTCCGGTGGCTGCTGATCGAGCGCGCCAAAGAGTCCGGTCACACCCTTGTTGACCGGGCCATTGTGAAAGACGAGGTCTCCGACATTCGTGCGGTCGTCACGCGATGGATCGCTGATCCGGGGATCGATGTGGTGTTGACGACCGGCGGAACTGGATTCTCCCCACGGGATGTGACGCCGGAAGCGATCCGGCCTCTTTTCCGGCGCGAAATGGACGGCTTCTCGATCGTTTTCCACCAGGTCAGTCTTGGCACTGTCGGCGTATCAACATTGCAGTCGCGCGCTTTCGCCGGACAGGCAGGAGAGACCTTCATTTTCTGTGTGCCGGGCTCAACAGGGGCTTGCCGGGACGCCTGGGACAACGTGTTCGCGCTGGAGTTCGACAGCCGGTTCAGGCCGTGTTCACTGGTTGGCCAGATCGAACGTTATCGGGGGATCTGCCCATGACTGAGCTGACTCATCTTGACGCAGAAGGACGGGTGCAAATGGTAGATGTCGGCAACAAGGCCGCAAGCGTACGCCGCGCTGTCGCAAGCGGACGCGTGCGGTGTCAGGCTGCGACCCTCGCAATGGTCCGTGAGGGGCGCACGCCCAAGGGCGCGGTGATCACAACAGCCGAACTTGCAGGCATCATGGCAGCGAAACGTACGCATGAGCTGATCCCGCTCTGCCACCCGCTCGCGCTTAGCAAGGTCGCGGTCATCATCGAAATGAATGATGACTTGCCAGGATTTCGGCTGACAGCTGAGGCGCGCCTGACCGGGCAAACAGGTGTCGAGATGGAGGCACTGACGGCGTCAGTGTCGCGGCACTGACACTCTACGACATGTTGAAAGCGGTCGATAAGGGGATCGTCATCGAGACGATCCGTCTGGAAGAGAAGAGTGGCGGCAAGTCCGGCGACTGGGCTGCAGGAGGCACAGTCTCATGATTGGGTTCGAGGAGGCCCTGGCCAGGGTCAAAGCAGCTGCGCGTCCACTGGGTTCCGAGATCGTTCCATTCGGGCAGGCGCCGGGGCGGATTCTGGCCGAGCCGGTCACCGCCCGCTTTCGTATGCCGCGCACAAATGTATCCGCGATGGATGGATATGCCGTTCGGGAGAGCGATCTCGGGGACCTTCCGTTCAGTCTGCCGGTTGCAGGGGAGAGCGCAGCGGGCGCCCCGCCCGGGCAGGCTCTGCCGGAGGGCAGCGCATATCGCATTTTTACTGGTGCGCCGGTGCCAGAAGGGGCAGATCGCGTCATCGTTCAGGCTCTGCCGGAGGGCAGCGCATATCGCATTTTTACTGGTGCGCCGGTGCCAGAAGGGGCAGATCGCGTCATCGTTCAGGAGAACACCGAGCGAGACGCTGAACGTGTGACATTTGTCCGCCCTCACGGACGCGGCCGGAACATTCGGACAGCCGGTTCAGATTTCCAGGCCGGAGATGTGCTTGTTCCGGCGGGTGTGGAGCTCGATTGGCGGGCGCTGACGACGGCGGCCGCGGCCGATCGGGCGGAACTGTGCGTGTATCGCCAACCGCGTGTTGTCATCCTCGCCACGGGCGATGAACTCGCCGCTCCGGGAGAGGCCCATGCCCGTGCAGGTGCCATTCCGGAGAGCGTTCGCCGGGCATCGCCGCCTTCGTGCGCCAGCAAGGTGGTCACCTCGTCCGCCGTGAACGATTGCCGGATGAGCCGGATGTCTTGGCAAAAGCTGCCGCACGCGCGCTGGAGGAGGCTGACCTTGTTGTCATGATCGGCGGCGCGTCTGTCGGAGAACGTGATTTTTCCCGTTCCGTTTTTGCCGCGCCGCCTGATTATGTGTTCCCGAAAGTTGCGATCAAACCGGGCAAGCCTGTCTGGCTGGCCCATGTGAGCGATCGCCTGGTGATGGGACTGCCGGGAAACCCGACTTCGGCGCTTGTGACCGCGCGATTGTTTCTTGCGCCACTGCTTCGGGGACTTGGCGGCGGCGATGTGACGAAAGCCATGACGTTCAAGCAAGGCATTTGCGCAGATCCGCTCCCGGCTTGTGGGGATCGTGAGACCTTCCTGCGTGCGCGACGGGCTGACCATGGTCTCGTCCTGGCAGATTCGCAGGACTCCAGCAGCCAGAGGTCACTGGCCGTCTCAGATGCGCTTATTCGCAGACGGCCGGACGCAAAAGCGGAGCCAGCCGGTGCAATGGTCGCGTTCATGGTGTTCTGAGATTTTCAAAACAAGGAGATTCCGATGACAGAAAATGAACGGACCATACGGAACTTTATAGCTGCCTGGTCGCGGCTCGATGTCGGTGAAATCGTCAGTTATTTTGCGGCAGATGGCGTTTATCACAATATGCCGTTCAAACCGGTCAGGGGACATGCGGCCCTGAAAGACTTCATTTCGAATTTCATAAGGGACTGGACAGGAACCGAGTGGGATATCCTGACCCTGGTCAGCGCTGGAGATGTCGTGGTGGCAGAGCGGCTGGACCGAACGAAACTTGGAGATCGTGCCGTTGATCTGCCCTGTTGCGGTATCTTCGAAATGCGTGACGGCAAGATTAGTCTCTGGCGGGATTATTTCGATTTGGCGACCTATACAAGCGGCGTATCGAAGGCTTCGTGAACGGCTGCTGATTGATCCTTGTCAAATCCGGATGCGGCAGATGTCGGAACACCCGGGAATACTGCGCACCCTGCGTCATGCCGCACCGAATCACAGAACCTGACCGTCCTTCCGAACACAAACGACAAGGATGATTGCCATGCCCTTTGACACGCCGCTCGCTGAAGAAATCTGGGACAAGAAGTATCGCTTCCGCTCCGAGGCCAGCGAAGACGCCGACCTTGCCGCCACGTTCGACCGTGTTGCAGACGCAGTGGCCAAGGCTGAAAAGCCAAGGAACCGCAAGATCTGGCGTACCCGGTTCCGTGAGGCGCTAACCGATTTCCGTTTCATTCCGGCCGGTCGGATCCTTGCCGGAGCCGGTACGGCACGCAATGTTACCCTGTTCAATTGTTTCGTCATGGGAACTGTCCCCGACAGCCTGCCGGGCATTTTTGACCATCTCCGGGAAGCCGCCATAACCATGCAGCAGGGCGGCGGGGTCGGTATGGATTTTCCACGATCCGCCCGTCAGGCGCTCCGGTCATGGGCGTGGGCGCGCAGGCCTCCGGGCCACTCTCCTTTATGGACACCTGGGATGCGATGTGCCGGACCATCATGTCGGCCGGTCAAAGGCGGGGGGCGATGATGGGGTGCCTCCGGATCGATCATCCCGACATCGAAGCTTTCATCGATGCCAAGCGAGATGGCGCACGGTTCCGCAATTTCAATCTTTCCGTGCTGGTGACGGACGCCTTCATGGAAGCGCTGGAAGCCGGGAATGACTGGGTGCTCACCTTCGACGGGCAGCCCTATCGCACAATTCCGGCATGTGAGCTCTGGGACCGGTTGATGCAGGCCACGTATGATGCTGCCGAACCAGGCGTGATCTTCATCGACCGGGTCAATGCGCTTAACAACCTGGCAGATATCGAGACGATAGCTGCATCCAACCCCTGCGGTGAGCAGATGCTGCCGCCATATGGCGCTTGCCTCCTGGGCTCGATCAATCTGGCACGATTGGTCAGGTCCCCGTTCGAAGAGGGGGCTGGAATCGACGAGGGCGAAATTGAAACGCTCACCGAAACCGCAATTCGCTTTCTTGATAATGTCATCGACATATCCCGCTTCCCACTCAAGGCTCAGGCGGAAGAGGCACGAGCCAAACGCCGGATCGGTCTCGGGATCACGGGGCTGGCAGACGCACTCATTTTCTGCGGTGCCGCATACGGGTCCGACGCTGCGGTTTCTTTGACTGAGCGGTGGATGGCCGCAATCAAGCGTGCGGCGTATCGGGCCTCGGCCGGTCTTGCGGCAGAGAAGGGGCCTTATCCCCTCTATGACAAGGCCATTCTCGAACGCCCCAATCTCAAGGGACTCGACGAAGATACGCGTACATTGATCGAGACACATGGCTTGCGCAATGGCTGCCTGACCTCAATCGCCCCGACCGGCACGACCTCCTTGCTTGCCGACAATGTCTCTTCCGGCGTCGAGCCGGTCTTTGCGTTCTCCTATTCCCGGAAAGTGCGTCAGGCGGATGGTACCAGTCTCGAAGAGCCTGTTACAGACTATGCACTTCGGGTCTGGCAACGCCTTTACGGTGACGCCATGCCGCCAGAAGATGTGTTTGTCAGTGCACAGACACTGGCGCCACAGGACCATCTGAGGATGCAGGCATGCGCACAACGCTTCATAGACAGCTCGATCTCCAAGACGGTGAATTGCCCGGCCGATATCGATTTTGAAGACTTCAAGACTGTTTACCGGGAAGGCTATAAGCTGGAGTGCAAGGGGCTGACCACCTACCGGCCGAATGCGATCACGGGTTCGGTCCTTTCGGTAGATGCAGCACCAGACACGGGCGGACCGGGAGAGACACCGCTGATACCGCGCGCGCGCAGGCTTGAAGGGGCGACGTATAAACTGAAATGGCCGCCGAGTGCCCATGCGGTCTATGTCACGATCAACGATACCGATGAGGGCCTGGGGCCGCAGCCTTTCGAGATCTTTGTCAATTCAAAAACATGGATCATTATGCCTGGACACTGGCGCTGACACGTATGATCTCGGCTGTCTTCCGGCGCGGCGGCGATGTCAGTTTCGTTGCAGAAGAGCTTCAGGCGGTGTTCGATCCTCAGGGCGGTGCGTTCATGGACGGGCGTTACGTGCCCTCATTGCCCGCTGCCATCGGGCGGATTGTGGCCGAGCATCTTGGCGATTCTGGAAACACGGACGTCAAATCAACCAGCCGTTCCGATGCGGCGTGTTGTCCGAAGTGCGGTCACAAGGCGCTGATCCGCAAGGAAGGTTGTGATACCTGTCTTGATTGCGGTCATTCCAAATGCGGTTAGGAAACAGGAAAGACGAGAGCCATGGTATCAAGTGCTGAAAGAATACGTGCCTATAGGGGACCAGCCCTGTTCAGTCTTGGCCTTCGCCCTTTCTTCCTGCTGGGGGCGATCTGGGCGGCAATTGCTGTGCCGCTCTGGATCGTCACCTATACGGTCGGACCGGGTGCGCTGCCTGTGGAGGCGGGGCTCGTCTTCCATATCCATGAAATGGTTTTCGGTTACGGCTCGGCCATTGTCGCCGGCTTCCTGCTCACGGCAGTACCAAACTGGACAGGACGTCTCCCCGTTTGTGGCCTGCCGCTTATGCTCCTTGTGGCACTCTGGATCACCGGGCGGGCCGCCATGCTGTTCCAGCCGGGTCCTGTCTGGCTGCCGGGTGCGATTGAAAGCGCATTCCTTGTTGCCTTTGCCAGCCTAGTGTGGCGTGAGGTGATCGCAGGCAAGAATACTCGCAATCTGAAGGTCGCAGGGGCGGTCAGTGTACTGGCATTTGCCAATATCGGCTTTCACTGGGCGAACATTACAGTGGGAGGCTTGCCGCAAGTCGCTATTCGGACTGGGCTTGCGGCGCTAATATTCCTCATTCTGGTCATTGGAGGCAGAATTACTCCCAGTTTTACGCGCAACTGGCTTGGCAAGCAGGGCGGAGCGATGCCGGTGCCTTTCGGGCGATATGATGGCGCAACTCTGATCGTGTCTCTCGCTGCACTGGTGGCATGGTCGATATTTGCCGATACGTCTGCCGCCTCCGGACTGCTTGCGGGAGCGGGACTTCTGAATTTGGCTCGTGTTGCGAGGTGGCAGGTGCAGCGAACGCTTTCCGAACCGCTCGTCACCATTTTGCATGTGGGCTATGCATGGGCAGCGCTGGCACTTCTTCTGCTCGGTCTGAGTGGTCTGTTTCCAGCCGTGGTTCCACGCGTTTCAGGTATTCACGCGGCTGGAGCAGGGGCAATCGGGGTGATGACCCTCGCCGTCATGACACGCGCAAGTCTTGGCCACACAGGACATGTGCTGAAAGCGGGGTGGGGAACTGTGCTGATCTACATCCTTGTGAATTCCGGCGCATTCGCGCGTGTTGCAGCCCCGTTCGTTGAGGCGCCGGTCCAGATGCATGTCAATCATGTGGCGAGCGCTCTCTGGTCGGGGGCCTTTGCGCTCTTTGCGATCATCTATGGTCCGAGATTGTCTGCGCCGAGGCCTGGACGGGGCTCTTGACCGGTCGGTACCAGTGACTTGACCCCAATCAATCGGCGGCAGCGCGCACATCAAAGACGCTCAGGCCCATTGGGCATAGGCTGACATAAATTCGCTCCGAGCCCTTCCGCCTAAAGCGCGTCTTTCCCCCAAGCGCCATGGCGGTCCGGCCGAAGGGCGACAGGGGAAACCCTGTCGCCTCCCGTGCTTGGAAAGGAGCCATGCGATGACTAATCACGCGCTGCCGTGGCGGATAATTTTGGGCGCAGGTTCCGCTATTTGCGGCTATCGGTCACTGAAGTCTGTAATTTCCGCTGCACCTATTGCCTGCCAGATGGCTATCGCAAATCCGGACCAATGGATTTTCTGGCACCTGAAGAGGTGGAGCGGCTTGTTCGGGTGTTTGCGCAGCTGGGTATCCGTAAAGTGCGCCTGACCGGCGGAGAGCCGACGGTCCGCAAGGACCTTGCCCAATTGATTGCCTGTGTTTCAGCACAAACGGGGATCGACAAGGTCGCCCTGACAACGAATGGCTGGAATTTGTCCCGTCATGTGGATGAGTGGGTCGATGCCGGATTGACCAATCTCAATGTCAGCATGGATGCCCTGGACCGGGAGGCTTTTCATCGCATCACCGGTCATGACCGGCTCAATGATGTTCTGTCCGGCTTGGAGCGCGCACAAGCGCTTCCCCTAAACGCGGTGAAAGTGAATGCGGTCCTGCTACGCGACGGACTGGACGAAGATTTTTCGTCCTGGACCGGGTTTGTCCGCGAGCGTGCGATTTCCGTACGGTTCATCGAGTTGATGCGGACCGGCGACAACAAGGCGTTTTTCGACGCTCAGCACGTCAGCGGGCAGGTGTTGCGGCGGTGGCTGGAGGCAAATGGCTGGACACCGGCAGACCGCGGGGCGGATGATGGCCCGGCAGTCGAGTTCTCGCATCCGGACTATGTGGGCCGTATCGGTCTGATCGCGCCTTACGCGCCGGGCTTTTGTGATGGTTGCAATCGCCTGCGTGTAACAGCGCGCGGACAGCTGAGACTTTGCCTGTTCGGCCAAGGTGGACGCCCTTTGCGCGACCTGCTTTGTTCTGATGATCAGAGCGGGCTGCTCAAAGATCGCATTCTTGACGCTCTGGCATTCAAACCTGCCGCGCATGGTTTGCACAATTCAGACCCTGGCGACATCAGAAATCTGGCCCAGATGGGTGGTTAGTCTAGCCCTGGTCGAGCACACCTTGCTGGCGCTCGGTATAGGCCTTGCCGAGTGTGTTGCGGTCCTGCGCATAGTGATTGTCGATCAGGGGGCTTGGGCGTGCCAGACGTTCAAGAACGGTGACATTGCTGAAGCCAACCCGGGCTCCGTCAACGCTGACACCCTTGTCGGACAGTTTCGAAAAGGCGCGGGACAGGTTTTCCGGGGTCATGCCGAGAAGGGCAGCGAGCACCCGCTTTTCATGGGGGAGCACAATTTCGTCCTTGCCGCCCTGCCGGGCTCGCTGCGTAAGGAGGTAATTGGCAAGGCGCTCTGTTGAGTCGCGCAGTTTGTGATTCTTGATCGAGCGGACCAGGCCGCGGTAGCAACCTGCAAGTTCCTCCGACACGGCGAATCCGAAGGCCGCATTTTCTTTCATACCGCGCCGAAGCGAGTCGCCTGGCACCATGAGGATTTCCGAGCGTTCCAGCGTGACCGCGCTCATCAGCGCATCGGACTCGAGCACCACCGCTGCGAGAATGAATGTTGAGACGGGCCGAAGGATGGCCAGCGTTGTGTCCTTGGACTTCCAGCCGGCGCCCAGTTCGACGGAGCCTTCCAGCAGGATGTAAAGGAAATCAACAGTGTCGCCTTCCATCAACAAGGTCGTGTTGGCGGGAAATCGCTGGAGGAATGCGCCATTGATTGCCGTGTTGAAGGTCTCGTCGTCGGCATCTCTGAAAATGATGTGTTTCGGACGCGTTCGGCGTCAGCGTTTCTAATAGCCATGCGTCCTCCAGAGACGCTAAAATTGAGTCATTTATTGAAATCAGCGTCGCTCGGTCTCTGCTGAAATCCCTCGTCAAGCTTAATCGCAACTTGATTAATGTCAAGCTAAAGCCCGGTTCATGTCGGGTCTGTCACCTACAGGCGTCACGTCGGAGCCAGAGCTTCGTCAGTCCGCCGAAGATTGATTTCAAACAGCGCGCACCAGCGAACATCCGGCAAGAGATCGCTTTACATATATCAAGGCGAAGCCTTGTTCCAGATGACACCGGTGTGACTCTAACCAATGAACTGATGCCCGAATGGGGGGCGAACTATGTCACGATCGACCGATATGTCCGTAAGAGGCGCCAATCGCGCATTGGGACTGACCACTTTCGCCTTCACGGCCTGCTTTGCCGTCTGGACAATATTTGCAATCCTCGGACTGCAGATCCAGAAGGAACTCGGACTGAATGAGACCCAGTTCGGGCTGCTTGTCGGCACGCCTATCCTGACTGGGTCGCTGTCCAGACTGTTTCTGGGGATCTGGGCTGACCAGTATGGTGGCCGTATTGTGAATCTTGCGGTCATGTTGCTGTCGGCATTGGCAACCTGGCTTCTGACCTTCGCGACGACCTATCCGCAATTCCTTGTTGCTGCGCTCGGTATCGGGATCGCGGGCGGGTCATTTTCGGTCTCGATCACCTATGTTTCGAAATTCTTCGCACCGGACAAGCAAGGGTCGGCGCTTGGGATCGTCGGTGTGGGAATGTCGGTGCGGCCGTGACCAAGTTTGCCGCCCCGATCGTCATGGCGTCGTTGGGCTGGAAGGGGGTCGCCAATGTCTGGGCGATCGGTCTGGTCATTGTTGCGCTTATCTTCTTCTTTCTGACTACGGATGATCCGGAGCTCGCCGAACGGCGGCGCACTGGCACCAAGCCGCGCAGTTTCGCGTCTCAGTTTGAGCCTCTGCGCAATGTGCAGGTGTGGCGTTTCTCGCTCTATTACTTCTTCGTGTTTGGTTCTTTTGTGGCGCTTGCATTGTGGCTGCCGCGCTATCTGATCGGCGTTTACGGCTTCGATATCAAGACAGCAGGCATGCTGGCCGCAGCCTATTCGATCCCGGCATCCGTCTTCCGGATCTATGGAGGGCAATTGTCTGATCGGGTTGGTGCACGAACGGTCATGTACTGGACATTCCTGGTTTCGGTCGCGGTGACCTTTTTCCTGGCCTACCCGCCAACCTCCTATGTGATCGAAGGTGTCAAAGGCCCGATCAGCTTTCATCTGGCCACGGGACCTGTCGCTTTCGTCGTTGCGATCTTCGTGCTCGGATTTTTCATGAGCCTCGGCAAGGCAGCCGTCTACAAACATATTCCTGTCTACTATCCAAAAGATGTTGGGGCTGTTGGAGGCCTGGTCGGCCTTATGGGCGGACTTGGCGGATTCATCCTGCCCATTCTGTTCGGATTGCTCAACGATTTGACCGGGATCTGGACGAGCTGCTTCATGCTTTTGTTCCTGATCGTCTCTGCCTCGCTGATCTGGATGCACCTCGCCATCCGTCATATGGAACGCGAAGCCGTTGGCGAGACACTCGACTCGCTACCGCAATTGCCGGAGATGAAACCCATCCATGGCGAGCGGGAAGCGCGCGCGCTTGCGCCGAAGCTGATCCAGGACTGGCGACCGGAAGACCCGGAGTTCTGGGACACGACGGGCAAGAAGATCGCAAGCCGCAATCTCTGGCTTTCCATCCCGGCGCTGCTTCTGTCTTTCGCGGTCTGGATGGTCTGGTCGGTCGTTGTCGCCAAGCTTCCGCAGATCGGATTTGATTATTCGACTGACGAGCTGTTCTGGCTGGCAGCCTGCCAGGTCTGTCAGGCGCAACGCTGCGCATATTCTACAGTTTCATGGTGCCGGTCTTTGGTGGACGGCTCTGGACCACGCTGACCACCTGGTCGCTGCTGGCGCCGGCACTCGGAATCGGTTTTGCGGTGCAGAACCCTGAAACGCCGTACTGGATCATGCTCGCCCTCGCACTGCTATGCGGCTTCGGAGGCGGAAACTTCGCATCCTCCATGTCCAATATCGGGTTCTTCTATCCGAAACGCGAGAAGGGCAATGCGCTGGCCATGAATGCCGGACTTGGAAACCTTGGCGTCAGCGCGATGCAGTTCATCGTGCCGCTGGTCATCACGTTCGGCGTGTTCGGCTTTCTGGGCGGCAAGCCGCAGCTGACCGGGGAAGGAGAGGAACTCTTCCTGCAGAACGCCGGTTTCATCTGGGTGCCGTTCATCATTGCAAGCGCATTTGCCGCGTGGTTCGGCATGAACGATCTGTCGAGTGCGAAAGCATCCTTCTCTGATCAGGCCATCATCTTCAAACGCAAGCACAACTGGATCATGTGCTGGCTTTATACGGGGACGTTCGGGTCGTTCATCGGCTTCTCGGCGGCCTTCCCGCTGCTGACAAGGACACAGTTTCCGGACGTGAACGTCCTGCAGATTGCCTTCCTCGGGCCGTTGGTCGGCGCATTGTCACGGTCCTTTACCGGCTGGATAGCAGACCGGTTCGGCGGGGCCCGTGTGACGCTGGTGGTATTCCTCCTGATGATGATTGGCACGGGCGGAGTGCTCTACTTCCTTGCGGTCAAGGATGCACCGGGAGCTTTCGCTGGTTTCTTCACCTCCTTCATCGTTCTTTTCTTCGCAACCGGTGTCGGAAATGCATCCACCTTCCAGATGATCCCTGCCATCATGCGCAAGGAGATAGACCGGCTGGAGCCGCAGATGAGTACGTCGGACCGCCTGCGCCAGTCTGAAAAGGAAAGTGCCGCCATCACAGGGTTCACCAGTGCAATAGCGGCCTACGGAGCATTCTTCATTCCAAAGAGTTTTGGCATGTCGCTCGCGGCTTCGGGGAGTGCCGCCCCGGCGCTTTATGGCTTCCTTGCCTTCTATGTGTCCTGCCTCCTCATAACCTGGTTCGTCTATGCGCGGCCCGGCGGTCTTCTCTTCGACATCGAGAACCGCAAAAGAACCGACCCTGCGACAGCTGCAGCCTAAAAGGATTATCCCATGAGCCATACACTCGACAGATTGACCTTCTTCCGGCGTCAAACAGAGACTTTCTCCGACAAGCATGGGGTGCTCAATGATGAGGACCGGACCTGGGAGGAGGCGTACAGGAACCGGTGGCGGCATGACAAGATCGTGCGCTCGACCCATGGTGTGAACTGCACGGGTTCGTGTTCATGGAAAATCTACGTCAAAGGCGGGATCGTTACCTGGGAAACGCAGCAGACAGACTATCCGAGGACCCGCGACGATCTTCCCAACCACGAACCGCGTGGATGCGCGCGCGGAGCGAGCTACAGCTGGTATCTCTATTCGGCCAATCGTGTGAAATATCCGCTGATCCGGGCGCGCCTGCTCAAGTCATGGCGTAAGGCCCGCAAGACCCTGACGCCCGTCGCCGCGTGGAAATCCATTCAGGATGATCCGGCCAAACGGGAAGATTATACTTCCAAACGTGGCATGGGTGGTTTCGTCCGGGCGAAATGGGAGGAAGTTAATGAGATCATTGCTGCGGCCAACGCCCATACTGTCAAACAGTGGGGACCGGACCGGGTGTTTGGCTTCTCTCCGATCCCGGCCATGTCAATGGTCTCCTACGCAGCGGGTGCACGGTACCTCCAGCTTATTGGGGGAGTGACGGGATCCTTCTATGACTGGTACTGCGATCTGCCGCCAGCGAGCCCGCAGACATGGGGTGAGCAGACCGATGTTGCCGAAAGCGCAGACTGGTACAATTCGAATTTCCTGATTCTATGGGGATCGAACGTGCCCCAGACCCGCACACCTGACGCGCATTTCTATACCGAAGCGCGCTACAAGGGAGTCAAGTCGGTCGTCATCTGTCCAGACTATTCGGAAGCCTCGAAATTTTCAGACCTCTGGCTGGCCGCCAAACAGGGCACGGATGCTGCCCTCGGCATGGCCTTCGGTCATGTCATTCTGACCGAGTATCACCGCGACAGGGACGTGCCGTATTTCCGCGACTATGTGCGCCAGTACACAGATCTTCCGCTGCTGGTCCGTCTCGTACCCCAGGAAGACGGGTTCGTGCCGGAACGCCTGCTGCGAGCCTCCGACTTTGACAGGTCCCTCGGCGAAGGTGCCAATCCCGATTGGAAGACGGTCGGGATCGACGAGACGACCGGCAAGGTCGTGGTGCCGAATGGCTCCATTGGCTTCCGGTGGGGCGACAAGGGAAAGTGGAACCTGGAGGAGAAAGAGAGCGGCGGCGCCGAGACGAAACTCCGGCTGGGCCTGAAAGGCGCCGAAGACGAGGTGGCAAGGGTCCGCTTCCCTTATTTTGCCAATACGGCCTCCAATGGTTTTGCCACCACCGACCATCCGGATGTGCTGATCCGGAATGTACCGGTCAGGAAATGAAACTGGCGGACGGCACCGAAACGCTGGTTGCCTGTGTCTATGACCTGCTCATGGCCAATTATGGCGTGGATCAGGGGTATGGCGGCGAACATCTTGCCAGTTCCTATGATGACATGACGCCCTACACGCCGGCCTGGGCAGAAGCCATCACCTCGGTCCCGCGTGACAATATCATCGCAACGGCGCGGGGATTTGCCACCAATGCCGAGAAAACGAATGGCAAGTCCATGGTAATTATCGGTGCCGGCATGAACACTGGTACCATATGGACATGAACTACCGCGCCGTGATGAACATGCTCATCCTTTGCGGCTGCATTGGACAATCCGGCGGCGGCTGGTCCCATTATGTCGGACAGGAAAAGCTTCGTCCGCAGACCGGATGGGCGCCTCTGGCCTTTGCAACAGACTGGGTCCGGCCACCGAGACAGCAAAACTCCACGTCGTTCTTCTATGCGCACACAGACCAATGGCGTTACGAGACTGTCCCGGTCGGCGAGATCCTGTCACCGACCGCCGAAGCAGGCGACTGGGCCGGCAGCTTCATCGACTACAACGCTAAGGCTGAGCGCATGGGTTGGCTGCCATCGGCTCCGGCACTGAAGACCAACCCGCTTGAAGTGGCTGCGCGCGCCAAAGCTGCAGGACAGGAGCCGAAAGACTATGTCGCAACGGCGCTGAAATCCGGCGAGCTGGAAATGTCCTGCATGGACCCCGACGATCCCCATAACTGGCCCCGCAACATGTTTGTCTGGCGCTCCAACCTGCTCGGGTCTTCCGGCAAGGGGCATGAATACTTCCTGAAGCACCTGCTGGGAACCGATCATGGCGTTCAAGGCAAGGACCTTGGAGAAATGGGTCAGGACAAGCCGCGGGATGTGACATGGCGTAACGAAGCTCCCCAGGGAAAGCTTGACCTGCTCGTCTGCATCGATTTCCGCATGTCCACGACGGCGGTTTACTCCGATATCGTGTTGCCGACTGCTACCTGGTACGAAAAGAATGATCTTAACACGTCCGATATGCACCCATTTATTCATCCTCTGGGAGCTGCGGTGGATCCGGCTTGGGAGAGCCGCACGGATTGGGACATTTTCAAGGGTATTGCGAAAACATTCTCTGAAGTCGCCCCTGAAGTCCTGGGCGTGGAAACGGATGTCGTTCTCAGCCCTATCCAGCATGACAGCGCTGGCGAGATGGCGCAAACGCATGGCGTGAAGGACTGGTACAAGGGCGAGTGTGATCCGGTGCCGGGCAAGACCATGCCGTCCGTTGTGCCGGTCACGCGTGATTATTCCCAGATTTATGCGAAGTTCACTTCGCTTGGTCCGCTCATGGACACCCTCGGCAATGGCGGCAAAGGGCTGGGGTGGAATACCGAGCATGAGGTTGAGAAGCTCTCTTCGCTCAATGGAAAAGTGCTCGATGAGACAGCGGCGAAGGGCCGCCCGAAAATCGAAACTGATATTGATGCGTGTGAAACGATCCTGATGCTGGCGCCAGAGACCAATGGTGAAGTTGCCGTCAAGGCCTGGGAGGCGCTGGAACACCAAACCGGGCGTGAACACACCCATCTTGCCCGTCCTAAGGAAGACGAAAAAATCCGCTTTCGTGATATTGTCGCGCAGCCGCGCAAGATCATCACTTCGCCGATCTGGTCCGGCATCGAGAGTGAGCATGTCAGCTACAATGCGGGATACACCAACGTCCACGAACTGATTCCGTGGCGTACGCTAACTGGCCGCCAGCAGCTATATCAGGATCACGACTGGATGCGGGCGTTCGGCGAGTCATTGGTCGTCTACAAACCGCCGGTTGACCTGAAGACACTGCATGTCAAGGGAGCCAAACCAAATGGCAACCCCGAAATCACGCTCAATTTCATAACGCCGCACCAGAAGTGGGGCATCCACTCGACCTATACCGACAACCTCCTGATGCTGACGCTCAATCGCGGCGGACCGGTCGTATGGGTGTCAGAGGTTGATGCCAAGCGCGCTGGGATTGTCGACAATGACTGGGTCGAGGTCTTCAACGTGAACGGGGCGTTGACTGCTCGGGCGGTCGTCTCCCAACGGATCCGTGAAGGGACCATGTTCATGTATCACGCACAGGAGAAGATCGTGAACACACCAGGATCCGAGATCACCGGCAAGCGGGGCGGTATCCACAATTCTGTCACCCGAGCGATCCTCAAGCCCACCCATATGATCGGCGGCTATGCCCAGCTTTCGTATGGCTTCAATTATTACGGCACCGTCGGTCTAACCGAGACGAATTCATCATCCTCCGGAAGATGAACAATGTCGACTGGCTGGACGCGCCTGCTGCTCAACTGGAGGGTTCAAAATGAAAATTCGTGCACAGATAGGGATGGTCCTAAATTTGGACAAATGCATCGGGTGCCACACCTGCTCGGTGACCTGCAAGAATGTCTGGACCAGCCGGGAAGGTGTTGAATACGCCTGGTTCAATAATGTCGAGACCAAGCCTGGCATCGGCTTCCCCAAAGACTGGGAGAACCAGAAGCGATGGAACGGGGGGTGGCGGCGCAAGAAGAATGGCCGGATCGAGCCAGAATGGGAGCGAAGTGGCGGATCCTTGCCAAGATCTTTGCCAACCCGGACTTGCCGGAGATTGACGATTATTATGAACCGTTCGACTTCGATTATGCTCATCTCCAGACCGCACCGGAAATGAAGGCGTTTCCAACAGCGCGGCCGCGTTCGAAGATCTCCGGCGAGCGCATGGAGAAGATCAAGTGGGGGCCGAACTGGGAGGAAATTCTTGGTGGCGAGTTCGAAAAGCGAAGCCAGGATTACAATTTCGAAGGTGTAGAAAAGGCGATTTACGGCGCCTTTGAAGAAACCTTCATGATGTACCTGCCGCGTCTGTGCGAGCACTGCCTCAATCCGACCTGTGTTGCGGCTTGCCCCTCGGGGGCAATCTACAAGCGCGAGGAAGACGGCATTGTCCTGATCGACCAGGACAAGTGCCGCGGCTGGCGGATGTGTGTTTCAGCGTGTCCCTACAAGAAGGTCTATTACAATTGGGAGAGCGGCAAATCGGAGAAGTGCACCTTCTGCTATCCGCGTATGGAAGTCGGCCAGCCAACCGTGTGTTCGGAAACATGTGTCGGGCGAATCCGTTATCTGGGTGTGCTGCTCTATGATGCAGACAGGATCGAGGCCGCTGCCAGTACGCCGGATGAGCAGGACCTGTACCAGGCTCAACTTGACGTCTTCCTGGATCCCAACGACCCCAAAGTCATCGAACAGGCCCGCGCTGATGGTGTTCCGGAGGCCTGGCTCAGAGCCGCGCAGCAAAGTCCGGTCTACAAGATGGCGATGGAGTGGAAGGTCGCCTTTCCGCTCCATCCTGAATATCGCACATTGCCGATGGTCTGGTATGTCCCGCCGCTGTCGCCGATCCAGTCGGCGCTTGCCGCCGGGGCACTGGAAAGCGACGCAGACATGCCGGAGGTCGCATCAATGCGCATCCCGGTGCGTTACCTCGCGAACCTTCTGACGGCAGGCAAGGAAGAACCCATCGTCGCTGCGCTCGAACGCATGATGCGATGCGTAAATACATGCGCGCCAAGTCGGTTGAGGGTGTCGTCGACCATCCGACGGCAGAACGCGTTGGGTTAAGCGCGGCTCAGGTCGACGAGATGTACCGCTATATGGCAATCGCAACTATGAGGATCGGTTCGTAATCCCGACGACTCACCGCGAAACCAGTGAGGACGCCTACGGTCTTCGGGGGGATGCGGTTTCACATTCGGGAACGATTGTTCAGGCGGGCGGACAGAACTGGGCTTGTTCGGCAAGGACAAGCGCCCGCGGGCAAAAACCAAGACACCCATGGAGATCTGACCAATGGCAAAGACTTACCGAGCACTCTCTCGTCTCCTGTCTTATCCGGAGGAACAGCTCCAGGCTGAGGCAAGACTGTGCGTAGATGTGGTGCGGCAGGAAGGCCTCGTGCCGGAACGTATCGTAAATTCACTCGGAAAGCTGGCTGAACATATAACCAGCCATGATCTGTACACCGTCCAGGCGGCCTATGTGGACTTGTTCGACAGAACACGGAGCGTATCATTGCATCTGTATGAGCACGTCCATGGCGAAAGCCGTGAACGCGGGCCGGCCATGGTCGGACTGGTTGAGCTGTACCGGACGCATGGCCTGGAAATGGAGGTCAGCGACCTGCCGGACTATCTTCCGGTGTTCCTCGAGTTTCTCTCGATACTGCCCGAACCAGATGCTGCCTCGCTTATTGGTGAAGCCGCGCATGTTCTCGAGGCGATCGCCGAACGTCTCAAGACGCGGCGCAGTCCCTACCGGGCCGTTTTCGGGGCCTTGCTGGCGATATCAGACCGCCCGGCGGATCAGGCTGCTGTGGAGAGTCTGCTTGCGATCAAGGACGATGACCCCAGCGATTTGGAAGCATTGGACAAGGCCTGGGAGGAAGAAGCTGTAACCTTTGGTCCTGGGCCGGAAAAGGATGGCTGCCCAAAGGCGCAGGCCATGCTCAACACAATGCAGGGAACCAGGCAATGACACGCGTTCTCTCAGCCGGACTTCCCGCGCTGGCTATGCTTATGCTGGTTGATCCAGCGCAGGCGCAGGAGACCGGGCACAACGTCAAACCGATTCTGGATCTCCGGCTTCGTGCTGAAGAGGTCGACCAGGATGGTCTCGACAGCACGCTGGCGCTGACCCTTGCAGGTCGGTTCGGGCTTGACGCGAAGTTCACCAATGGCTGGGGTGCGCTCATCGAAGGCGAAGCCGTTGGGCATTTAACCAGTGATTTTTCCGATACGGTGGACACGGTACCTGGAAAGGCGGTGATCGCAGATCCTGAAGCATTCGAACTGAACCGTTTGCAGATCAGCTGGAAAGGCGAGGAAGCGAATGCCACGCTTGGCCGCCAAAGGATCATTTTCGATGATGCCCGTTTTGTCGGCAATGTCGGCTTCCGCCAGAATGAGCAGACCTTCGATGCTGTCCGGTTTGGTTTTCCGGCTTCCGGAATGTCAGTCTGGACTATGTATATATCGACAAGGTGCAGCGCATTTTTGGCGACGAGAGCCCTGCGGGGGAGTTCGAAAGCGATTCCCATATTGTGCATGCCAGCGGTGCGACCGCAATCGGCGACTTTGTGCTGACCGGGTTGTTTCTCGATTTCGATGAATCCGCCGCTGCCTCCGGACAGACGCTGGCACTTGGCTGGTCCGACTCCTGGAAACTGGAGGTGGGCAGGTTCGGTCTGAATGCCAGGTTTGCGCAGCAGAGCGAATATAATGGAAGAGGCCCTGGGCAGGATCTTGGTTATCAAGCCTATGGCGCGAGTTTCGCAAGAGGCGACCTCACGCTCGTTGGCGGCGTCGAAATCCTTGAAGGCGCCGGAGGACGAGGGTTCGCAACCCCGCTGGCCACCTTGCATGCCTTTCAAGGGTGGGCGGATGTATTCCTCAATACGCCTGCCACAGGCGTTCGCGATTCGAGCCTGGGGCTGAAAGGTGGTGGGCTCGATCTGGTCGATGGAGCCAAGCCAGCCAGCTGGGCAGTCTTTTACCATGATTTCGACAGCGACAATGGCGACCTGTCCTATGGATCGGAGTTCGATGCGGTCTTCCGTATACCGGTCAAAGACTGGCTCACTTTTGAAGCCAAAGGAGCTGTTTTCAGTGGCTCAGACAATGGCCCTGCGGACAGGACAAAATTCTGGGTGGCGCTGGAAACGCGCTTCTAGCCACCCAAAGTAAAGGAGGCCAGTCATGGCTCAGGAACATGTGAGTACAATTGCCAGCGCCGGCTGGTTCGACCAGGCCATGTTTGGCTATTACCCCTATATCGCGCTTGCTGTGCTGGCTATCGGGTCAGTACTCCGTTTCGATCGTGAACCTTACACCTGGCGTTCGGGATCGTCGCAGCTTCTGCGCCGCAGGAGCTGGTGACGGGTTCTGTGCTTTTCCATGTTGGTGTGCTGGTTATATTCGGGGGACACTTAGTCGGCCTCCTGACGCCGATTGCAGTCTTCGATGCACTCGGTATCAGTCATGGTGCCAAGCAGATTCTTGCAATGGTAGCGGGTGGCGTTGCGGGTGGTTTTGCCATTATCGGTGCACTGATCCTTCTGCACCGGCGTCTTTTTGACCCTCGGATCGCGCGACATCCAGTTTTGGCGACACGGCGATCCTGACCCTCCTGACTGTGCAACTCACGCTCGGCTTGTCCACGATCCCGCTGTCGGCGCAGCATCTCGATGGCTCGGAGATGGTCAAGTTCATGAGTTGGGCGCAAGGCATATTCACTTTCCAGCCGGGTTCAGCGGACTATATTTCGGGTGTGCATTGGGTATTCAAAGCGCATTTGATTGTCGGACTGACCATCTTTCTGGTGTTCCCGTTCACACGTCTGGTTCACATGCTTTCTGCTCCTGTCTGGTATCTTGGGCGGCGCGGGTGGCAATTGGTTCGCACACGCCGCGATATCAAGGCGGACAAGGCCCGGGCAGCAGACGTTGCGGCGCGGAGGGTGTCATGAGTATGGCAGTGGCAGTTTTCCACGGTGTCGAAGTCCCCGAGAGCCTTCTGGCGTCCGAGCTTCAGAACCATCTGGCGCCGAGTTTGGCAGAAGCACGCGCTCTGGCGGGGCGGGCACTTGCCGCCAAGGCCGTGCTGCTCGCTCGAGGCCGGGCGCTTGGTCTTGAGGCTGTGCCGGAAAAAATTCCGATGGGCAGGAGGAAACTTGCGATGAAGCATTGATACGGACCGTCCTCAGTGAGGAAGTCGATGCTGAGCCACCCACCGACGAAGCCGTTCGCGCTGTGTACGACGGAAATCCCGAGGGATTCGTTCACCGCCGCTCCTTGAAGCATCGCATATTCTGATTGCGCCCGCAGAAGCCAGCTCCGCGGCCGTGCAAATTGCGCAGCAAGAGGCGCGGAAGCTGATTTCAGACCTTGAGGCAGATCCGTCCGGGTTTGCGAGACTGGCAGTGAACAAGTCAGCATGTCCGTCGGCGGCGGAAGGCGGTAGTCTTGGCCAGCTCCGCCCGGGTGATGTGCTGCCGTCCATCTGGTCCGTGCTCAATGACATGGATACAGGTGCAATTTGCCCGGAACCTGTGCTCAGCGAACATGGCTGGCATATCTTGCGGCTGGACCATCGGTCTGATGGCGAACGCCTGCCGTTCGACTATGTGCGTCCGCATATTGCGATGCAGCTGGAAGCGCGGGCCTGGACAAGAGCGGCCGCCGTTTATGTCGATCGCCAGCTCGCTGCCTCTTCTGACGCCCGGGCCTTTGCCTGACGGAAACAGGGGGGCTTTCTGATGGAACCGGGAATGTCAAGAAAGCTGACGGACTCCTGGGGCAAGCTCTGAAGGATGTTGAACAAGCATATGAGGCGCTTGGCGCCGCCGTCCGGGAGCGGCTCGATCTTGCTGCTTCCGGTGATGGGAACAGTGCAACTGCGCTTCTCTCCCGGATGATCCGGACGTTTTTGTCCAAAGCCGATGATGAAACCTGGACACAGCTGATCTCGCGTTTGCGCGACAGTGATACGCCGCTCCCGGACTGCCTCGAACTGATTGTCATCCACCAGCTTCCACCGGTGCACAAGACACACACGCTGATCACAACACGACACGGGCCGCGAACGACCCCTTAGGGAAAGGAAGAGGGCATGGACAATGCCGGGGAGTTCAAACCAATTGAGCCAATCCCGCACGATCTGCTTCGGGAACCTCTGATATGGTTTTTCGCCGAGCATTATCGTCACCGCGACGTTTGTGCGCGCCTCATCGATTTGTCGCAATCGATTGTCTTCGATGATGTGGCACTTCGTGATGTGTATGTTTTCCTCGACCGGGACTTGCCATTGCACGTCATCGACGAAGAAGATGACCTCTTTCCATTGCTCCGCCGCCGCTGTGAGCCCGACGACCAGATCGAGAAAGTGCTTGGAATGCTTTCGGCCGAACACGCCAACGACATGATGGATGCTGCGGCGGTCAGGGCTCTTGTGGCGCGAGCGCTCGCAGAACAGAGCGGGCTCGCGTCCTTTGTCGAGGCCCGTTCAACCATCGAGCCTTTCTGCCAACAGCAGAAGCGTCATATTGCGATGGAGAACGCGGTGGTCCTGCCCATTGCAAGGCATCGCTTGAATGAAGCCGACCTGATCAGCCTCGGTCAGCGGCTCGCGGCGCGCCGCGGGCTCGGTGATCCGTTCAAGAGCGTCCCATGATCCGGACATTACTTGAAAACAATATGCATTGGGCCAGCGCACGTGTCCGTGCTGAGCCCGATTTCTTTCGTCGATTGTCAGCTCAGCAAGCACCCGATTATCTCTGGATCGGCTGTAGCGACAGCCGTGTGCCAGCCAATGAGATCGTAGGTCTCGACCCCGGTGAATTGTTCGTGCACCGTAATATCGCAAACCTTGCGCCTCCGCGTGACATAAATTTTCTGGCGGTGCTTCAGTTTTCGATAGAAGTACTGAAAGTGCGGCACATCATTGTCTGCGGACATTACGGTTGCGGCGGTGTACGGGCGGCGCTGGACACACAGAGACGCGGGCTGATTGATCACTGGCTGCAGCCCGTCGCCGATCTCGCGCACAGACATGTCGAACATCTCGAGGAGATTGCCGATTTCGACACTCGCGTGAACGTTGCGTGCGAGCACAATGTCCGGGCACAAGTCGAATATCTCGGTCACAATCCTTTTGTGACGGACGCTTGGCGGCGTAACCAGAAACTCGCGATCCACGGATGGATCTATTCAATCCGGGACGGTCTGCTGCGCGACCTGGACCTGACTGTCGGGCGCCCGAAGGATGTGGACCGCCTCGCGTCGAGAGCGTGGTTTCCCAATGGATAGGGTTGGGGTTGTCATCCTGGCCGGAGGGTTTGGAACCCGGATGGGCGGTGGCAAGCCGGAGCGATTGTTCCGCGGGCGCAGGCTGATCGATCCCGTGATTGATCTTGTGAACGCCTGGCATGTGCCTGCCGTCATGTGTGTGCGGGAGCCGGCACAAGTGAAGCAGGAGGCGTACCAGTGTATACTTGATCGCCCGGATATAGAGGGTCCGCTGGCTGGCTTGCTTGCTGCCTTCGACTGGGCGTGTGGTGTGAGCCTGGAACGGATTCTTACTCTGCCTTGCGATATGCCTTTGCTGCCCGCGGATGTCCTTGAAAAGCTCTGCGGCGCTTCAAAAACCGGAAAGCGGCCGGCTGTTGCTGTTTCGAACGGACGTCGTCATCCGGTGTGCGCGGTCTGGCCGGCAGAGTCATTTGGCCGCGTTGAGACCTATGCCGCAGCGGGGCAGCGCAGTCTGGTTGGAGCCCTTGAAGCCTGCGGCGTGGTCGATGTGGCATGGCCGGCAGGAGATCCGGACGTGTTCGTGAATATCAACACGACAGAGGATCTGGCCAGGTTCGAAAGTTGACGGCCTTCCGGTTGTCAGCTCGAGGCAGTGAGTATGGAAAGGCTTCAGAACAGTATGGATTATTGGTCTTGTTACGGAACAAGTCTAATACTTCTGCCCCGGTGGGATTGATGCAGATTTGGTCTGCCTGCCAGTCCGTCAGCCGCAGAATGACAGCCTTACCGAGGTTATGATTGTTCCGGGATCACACTCACTTAAGCTCTATCGTGAACCAATGAGCGTCCGAATGACTGGCCTTGAAAATGCGCCGAGCGGTGCCAATGTCTGTTCGTTTGCAACATCCGGTACCGCACATCAGAAAATCTGATGGGGCTGCGATTTTCTAGACTGATAGGTGGCCTTTTATATTTGTGCGCTCGTCAGCGAAATGTCCGCCAATGTGCTTCGGTTAAGGTCGGCCAGGAACGCATCACCGGCAGACTGCAGGCGTGTCCGGAGGCGGCAATGCCGGATTAACGAGCAGTTTCCTCCGCCGTCGGCGAAGCATTCTACGAGCGCCTGGCCATCCTCAAGAATTTCGACCAAATCGCCGAGTTTCAGGTTCTGCGGGGCTGTCGCCAACCTGGCGCCCCCGCCTACACCGCGTCTGGTGGTGACCACGCCGGCCTCGACCAGCCGTTGCATGATCTTGGCCAGATGGTTTCTGGAGAGCCCGAATTCCTGGGACAATTGTGCTGTCGAAAGCGAGCAGTCAGGCGCTGCTGCCATGCGCATCAGCATGCGCAGCCCGTAGTCTGTGAAAGAAGTGAGACGCATTGTCTCCCCATGTCATATAAAAATGGTATTTACAATACCAATTAAGCCAAATAGAAACACATTTTATAAAACATCTTCAGGAGTGTCACGTGACCGAGAAAGACCTTCCGCGGATTGTGGGGTATTCGGTACGTGCTGAAGAAACGGCCGTGCTTATCGAACGAACTGGGCTCGACGAAGCGGTTCTGTTCTGTCTGGTATCGGACTTCTATAAAGAGGTCCGCTCAGATCCGCGGCTCGGTCCGGTTTTTGAAACGCGCATAAAGAACTGGCCAGCGCATATTAACCGGATGGTGGATTTCTGGTCATCGGTTGCGCTAATGACCGGGCGCTATCATGGAACGCCCATGCAGGTGCACGCAGGACTTCCGGTGGATGAATCTCATTTCGACCAATGGCTGGTCCTGTTCAGGAAGGTGGCCCGTCAGGTCTGTACGCCGGAAGGCGCTGATTATGTGATTGAGCGTGCCGAACGTATCGCTCGGTCGATTCATTTGGGGATCTCTGTACATGCAGGTATTCCGCATCCGGCAAAAAGGAGGATTTGAGGATGGCTTTGCCAGAAACGGCCGCGGAGCTGACTACTTATATTGAGGGCCGCTTTCATGCGCGCCACCGGGAGCAATTGCCGGAGCTGCAAAGTCTTTCAGAAAAGGTGGAGAGAGTGCATGCAGAGAGCCCGTATGTGCCCGTTGGTCTGGCGGATCTGCTCGCAGACATGATTGGCGAGCTGGAAGTGCATATGAAGAAGGAAGAACTGGTGCTGTTTCCGGCAATCCGCCAGGGTCATGGTTATCATATGGGACATCCCATCGCTGCCATGCGTGCCGATCATGATGATCATCTCGTCGCAATCATAAAAATTGGTGCACTGACGAATGATGTAACCTTGCCGGAGCAAGCATGCGAAACCTGGCGACGGCTTTACGCTGGTCTTGGCGAATTCCTTGTCGATATCAAAGAGCATATCAGGATCGAGAACGATATCCTGTTCCAGCAGTTCGACAGTGATCTCGAGAAAAGGCCGAGGTCTTACGCTTCCTCCCCCTGCATGGCGCACGAATTCGATGATGATGGCAGCAAAATTTGAAAGAAGGTCAGGAGCCGGTGAATGCAACCTGTGCCGGCGGCCTGGGATTCACCGGAATAAACCTATCCCGGCAGAGGTCCGGCCGTTAGTGCGAGACAGGCATTGTAGGACACATAACCGGCGAGCAACATGGCACCTGCAACACGGCTGACACGTCCGAGAATTGCCGCGGCGATCAGAAGGATCAGGGTGACCCCGGTCATGACCCAGATGTCGAATGCGGCGATCGATGCCGGAATGTCGATAGGGTGAATGAGGGCAGTGGCCCCGAGAATGAACAGGGTATTGAAGATGTTGCTGCCGATGACATTGCCGAATGCAATATCTGACTGGCCCCGGCGCGCCGCGGCAATTGTCGTGACGAGTTCGGGAAGTGACGTGCCGACCGCAACAATCGTGAGACCGATGACCGTTTCGGATATGCCGAGTGCGCCAGCGACATCGATTGCACCGGTGACGAGGAAACGTGCTCCGAGAATGGTGAGCGCAAGCCCGCCTGCAATGAAGCCGAGATCCTTCCATAAATGACCATCAATAACTTCGGGGCCGGATACTGTCGGATCGCCGCTCCGGAGCCGCGTTCCTGCATGACCGTGAAGGAAAGATAGGCGATGAGCACCGTGATGAATATCAGGCCGACCGCGGGTGTCAGGTGCCCGAATTGAACAGCGCCGAGACACAGTAGTGCGGAGAGTGCCAGGACCGTGCCGTCCCGAAGAAATGCGGGGCGGTTAATTGTGACGGGGGCAAGCAGGGCAGCGAAGCCCAGTATCAGAAGAATGTTGGCGATATTGCTGCCGATGACATTCCCAGCGGCAATGCCAGGGGATCCCGCAAACGCCGCTTGCAGGCTCGTGACCAGTTCCGGGGTCGATGTGCCGAATCCGACAAGGGTCAGTCCGATTACCAGCGGGGGCAGACCGATCCGACGCGCCAGGTCAACCGCTCCCCGAACAAGGATGTCCCCACCAAAGACCAGTCCGGCGAGCCCGAAAACAATCAATAAGAATATGTCCATGGATTTCCCGAATGCACCCGGAGCCATTGTTCAAGTCGGAAGACTCATCAGGATCGGCTGAAGATGGGAAGGCCGGTGCCGCCTCGCAATCATGCCCTTCAGCCCCGGTGCGAAAAATTCACCTGTCAAATTGGCTTTGCCGCTGGACTGTCCGGTATGGGCTGCGAATAGCCTGTTTCGTCAGTTGCCAGGCGACAGAGCGGGCCAACTCCGCGCCTTCTTCAGCGGTACCCGTGTATACGCTTCGAACTGTGCATGACGTTTCGGGCATGAGCGGCGGTCCGCTCGTCTGGATGCCAGGAAAGATATGCGTCCGCTGTGTTCCGTCGCATCGCAACTCGATACGGGGGTGCGAAAACCTTTGGGGGCCAGGGCCTCACGAGAAAACCCTGCGTGATCTGTCACAGGGAGTGGCATGGAAAATCCGCGCCAGAAGAAGCCTGGTGGCTTGGAGGGATTGCTTCAATTGCTTGCCATCAAGGTCCGGGCTGATTTACGGGAGCTGAAATGCTGGCGTCCTCGTTGTCAGCTGAAAGATTTGTATCGTGAGCAAGCATTTCCTGCGGTCCTTGGGGCCGGCTGTCGCCCGAACGTCCCCCATTGAAGCCTTCCGTGCCGGCCTTGGGGCGTTCATCGGATTGGGATTGACGGGGCTCTTCGAATTGTCTCCGGCGGTCGACTTCCAGCTTGGACTCTATCTCGTGGCGCCGTTCGGAGCGACTTCGGTTCTCCTCTTCGCTGTTCCCAACAGTCCGCTTGCCCAGCCATGGTCTGCAATTGTGGGGAACACAATTGCGGCCCTCGTAGCGGTCACCGTGTGCATGTGGATCGATGGACCGGTCATGCGGATCGCGCTGTCCGTCGGGCTGGCCATTTCAGCCACGATCCTTTTCCGGGCAGTTCACCCTCCTGCCGGCGCGTTGCCATGGTTGCGGCCATGAGCTCGGAGGCGATCAGCCGGCTCGGATACTGGTTTGCCATTTCTCCCATCGCGCTGGGGACAATCACGCTGGTGGTCATTGCTGCAGCATATGCCCGTCTGACGGGGCGGCGGGTATCCGTTCCGGCAATTTGATGAACCCAACCGTCATCATACCCGCGATGCCGAACCCGTTGAGCGCCTGGGACTCTCCGAGACAGAATTGTCGAGGATACTTGAGCGATACCGACAGTCCTTCAATGTCGGGGTCGAAGACCTGGCGCGCCTGATCGGAGCGGCGGAATTGCAGGCTGCAGCCCACCGTACCGGACCGCTGACCGCGGCCGACATCATGTCTCGCAATCTCGTGACCGTTCAGCAGGATACACCGTTGGCCGAGGTCGGAGCGCTATTCAGTCACCACAAATTCACGTCATTTCCCGTCGTCGACGCTGACCAACGCTTTGAGGGCATGATCTTCCAGCTTCATCTCATCTCGCCTGAACTGGAAACAGCGGAGCATCTTAAACGAACAGTTCGCTCCGCGCTGAAACAATTGGCAGGGCGCCGAACGGGTGATCTGAAAAGAGCTGGCAGTGTGATGAAGCGAGACGTGCCCCATGCCGCACCGAATACACCGGTTGCCGCATTGCTGCCGCTCATGGCGCAAGGAGACGTGGATGCCGTGCCGGTCATTGAAAACGGACGCATTGTGGGTGTCGTCACCAGAACCGATCTCATTGCCGCATTGGCACGGATCTCGATTCAGGAATCCTGAAGGGGCGGGAGGCGAGCCCGTGTTCGAGCACAGGCTTTGAAACAACCGGCCAGCGTCTGGTGTGCTTGCAGGAATGCATACCTCACTGGCGCGCAACTGGCGCGCAAATCGGGGGTTTTGCGCCTGTTTCCGGTGTCCTGCAATCGCGAGTCAGCGCTAGTGCATTGTAATTATTGTATCCGGTAAAGTACTGATTTTGCGGGGGCATTTTTGTAATCAGAGGGTCGCGGGTTCGAGTCCTGCAGCCGGCACCATGAGAAACAGGCAGTCGGTTCGTGGGGGGGGCCGTTAGGTGAGGGCAGCATTAGTTGTATGTTGTCTAGAATGAAGTGAGAAATACGTCTTGAAAATACGCGGGTGAATTTCGAGGCTTGTCACCCTCTTTTAGCGGTCATGCAAATTTCTGCTCTTTCAACTTACAATGCATGCAATGGGCTGCAATTCTAGGTAGGTCTGCTAGACAGATCATCATGTTGCGCCTCTAAAAAAGATGCAGGTGTTTTATCTCGTATTTTGGGGGTAAGTTTTTACATGACCGTAAATTTCGATAGCCAGAATGCGAATGTTTACCGCAAGGATATTGATGGTCTTCGTGCTATCGCGGTGAGCCTTGTAATCCTGTTTCATATAGGAACTTTCGGGGTTACGGGCGGTTTTATTGGAGTGGATGTTTTTTTGTTATTTCTGGCTATTTGATTAGCCAGCGGATACTGAACAGTCTCGACCAAGGAACGTTTTCGTTTAAGGAATTTTACACTCGGCGCATTCGCCGACTATTCCCCGCAATGCTTGTTACGGTTCTATGTACACTATCGGCAGGCTGGTTTTTCTTGGGTCCATTGCAACTCAAAGAACTATTCGCTTCTGCTCTTAGCTCTGTGCTGTCGTTTGCGAACGTCCATTTCTTTTTGCAATCTGGATATTGGGATGCTGATGCACTGGAGAAGCCTCTCCTACACATGTGGTCATTGGGGGTAGAAGAGCAGTTCTATTTCTTTTGGCCCTTCTTTTTACTTGGACTGGCTCGCGTAAAAGGGGGGGGAAGGTGGGCGCTTATTGGAGTCGCGATTTTACTCTCTTTGTGGCTTACCACTTGGTTTACTCAGCAGAACCCTAGCGGAGCATTTTATCTGACTCCTTTCAGAGTTTACGAGTTTGCGATTGGCACTCTTTGTACTGCTTCAGACAAGTTGAATATTAACAGGTTGGCGTCAGCAAAACTTGTTCAGTCGATAGGGTTTTTAATCGGTCTCGGCCTTATATTGGCCAGCGGGCTCATGTTTAGTGAGAAGCTGCCATTTCCATCTTATTGGGCTATCGTGCCGTGTGTAGGCACCGGGTTGGTCATTATAGCTAGATGCCCGCCTGGCATTTCTTGGATTTTGACGAACCCTGTATTCCGGTACGTCGGTCTCATTTCGTATTCGTTGTACCTTATCCATTGGCCTGTGATTGTCTTTGTACGTGCCAAGTTTGGTGAGCCAGATTTTGTAATTGCACTCTGTTGCATAGCAATCACATTCGTACTCGCCATTGGACAGTATCATTTCATTGAACAGCCATTTAGGCGCCCCAGAGGACGACAGCCAAAAGCCTTTGATAGTGAAGGCAGTTTTACTAGGGCGGGCTTTGGCGTAGCAACTAGTGTTGCGATTGTGTCGGCGGCGGCTGTGGTGATTTTCGCGAACAATGGATTCCCAAACAGATTTGATCTCTCGCGACAAGAGTTCTTGGAAGTCGATACAAAACAGGTTGTTGCTGAACGCGAAGCTCTCAGAAAAAAACATGCACGGAATCGGGGCAACGGGCGCTGTGCGGACAGATAAAGGAGGGCCGTGTTAATGTCCTTATTGTTGGCGACTCTCATGCTGATGATGCGTTAAATGCCCTTTCTGTCGCATACCCTGACGCAAACTTTTTAGTTGCTGCTGCTCGAGGTTGTCCGCTGCTGGTCGAGTCAGAAAATTTCATCTCAAAAAATAAGACATGTGCACAGCAAAATGAGGTGAGGCAGCTTCGGATACAACGACTTCTGCCGAATTTAGACTACATTGTCTTTGCACAGAAATATTATCCAGATTTCCAAGATGAAATTCTAGAGAGTTTTGAGCACTATAATAAAGGTACTGCCAAACTTGTCGTGATGGGTGCAAATCCAATGTATTCGGATCCAGTCCTTCGCATAGCGGTCCGGCATGGCAGCATTAAAGGTTTGGAAGAGACCGTAAACAAATTTGCCTTAACCGACCAATATGATTTTGATGAGCGCGCAAAGAACAAAATATTGAGTTTAGGGGGAGAGTTCGTCTCAAAACGTGGGTACTTTTGTCCAAATAATGGATCTTGTCGAGTTCTGTTGCCTACTGGAGAGTTTGTAGGTGTAGATAAAGATCATTTGACTGTTCCGGGCGCTAGAGCTTTCGGACGCTACTTGCGCAAAACCAATCCAGATTTGTTTTCTGCTTCGACAACCAAAGGAGTCAATGGTGGATCTCTTTGAAATCTAAGGTATCTATCGTTTCAACAGGGGGCGGTTTCGGGGAATTCATCTCACTCAAAACTGATGCTTATGATCCTCATAGACTTCTGTAGCGACGATATTTCAGGATTTTCATTGCTTCGATAGAAAATCCGTCCACCTGCGCCAAAGTATTGCGCTGGGGGCATGTTACCTGTGTAGTCGTCCGGCAGGGGGATGAGGTTATACTGTGAGCGAACCGGATGGCATAATCAGCACCGAGCGGATGGACTGGGACAACATGCGCGTGTTCCGGATTGTCGCGGAACTGGGCAGCATGAATGCCGCTGCACACCGGCTGCAGGAGTCCGCTCCCACGATTGGCCGCAAGATCGATCAGCTGGAAAAAGACCTCAATACGGTTCTTCTGGTGCGCAGACCCGCGGGGTTGAGCTGACAGATGCCGGGCGTATCGCCTCAGTCATATCCATGCCATGGCCGAGTCGGTCGGCGAGGTGTTCGAGAATGCGGCAACCGGGACCGCGATGTTGAGGGACGGATCGTCCTGGCAACCGGCGACGGCCTCGGCCCCTACTGGATTGCGCCGCGCCTGCCTCAGTTTCAGGAAGCGAACCCCAAGGTCCAGCTGCGTCTGCGCGTCGTCGATACGGTGCCGGACCTGCTGGAAGGCGAGGCGGATATTGCCATCCAGTTCTCCGAGCCGAAATCGCCGGAGATCATCGGCCGCAAGCTGGGCGTGCTTCACTACATGAGCTTTGCCTCCGAGTCCTATCTGGAGGGCCGGGAGCTGCCGAACAGCCTGTTCGAGTACTACCGCTACAAGACGATCCTTCACGAAGGCTATGTGCACCAGATCGAGCGCTGGGCGCCGCGGATCGCCGAGTTGAAGAAGATGATCGACTATTCGCTGGTGACGAATTCAGCAGCGGGCATGATTGAGGTGTGTGCGAACGGCGGGGGCATTGCGGTGCTGCCGTCATATATCGGCGATGTTGATCACCGGCTGAAGCCGCTGAACCTGCCTGAGATCGCGCCCATCCAGTTCTGGCTGACCTATACCGAACGGGTGCGCCGTCTGCCGCATGGCCAGGCCGTTCTGGATTGGCTGTGGACGATTTTCGACGAGCGCCGGATTGCCTGGTTCCGGGATGCCTTCGTGCATCGTCCCAGATCAAGCGGGGCGCGGACTCCCAAATCGCCCGGATTTTCTAGGCAAGTCTGAAAACCGGGCGATAAAGGAAATTCAGGGCAGGGTGGCTCAGTCTGCGGACAGGGCCTTCAGAACGCGTGCCATGGCGCCGAGCTTGTCGACGGAGTTGGCGCGGTTGATCCAGGAATGGCACTCGTTGCGGGCCTTTTCCAGCGGATCGGGAGCATTGCCCTTTTGGGCGTTGGTGTCTTCGAACAGGTCGGTGATGTCCACGCGCAGCACGTCTGCGACGTTCGACAGCATGCCGGCGCTCAGGCGGTTGGTGCCAGTTTCATATTTCTGAAGTTGCTGATGAGAGATGCCGAGTTCCGAACCGAGCTCTGCGAGCGTCATGTTGCGGTCCAGGCGAAGTTTGCGGATTTTTCCCCGACCATCTGGTCAATTGCGGTGGGGGCGCGGGATGTATCTGTCGACGAGCTGGCACTTGCATTTCCTTAGAAGTTTATAGATTGCAGGAGTTGAAAATCTTCTCCCTAAGGGTGTTGAAGCAATTCATCTGCTTGCAAAAAAATGAAAGACTAGGGGGTGGTGCTTGTTCGGTTCCGTACGTTGCCATCTTTTCATGGGTGTGCCTCTGCACAGTAACTGCCTATAAAATCAGGATTTATCCTTAGGCGTGCGCAGCTTTCACCTTCTGCAGTAATTCTTACAGAAGTTGCCCTGAGAGCAGGGGGCGGAATTACCCGTTTAGTAGTCTTTTTTCCACCTGATGGAGACCTTGCTTTCGCCGGTCGCGCTAGTTTCCGAGGTCACCGAGACTTGTGGTTTGGGCTGCCATTCGACCTCTACGGAACTGCCTTCTGCACCTGCAGATTTTAGCTCAAGATAGACATCGTCGCTCAAATATTGGCCAACGCCGATCTCGGCACTGCCTGATTCTGAGGTTCCGATGGAGAATCGGTCGACCCCAAATGCCGCCTGAAGCTCGCTGGCCGGGTCGAAACCTGTCGAGTTGCCGGACAGCCGGGCGATCGTGTTGGCGAGTTGGGCCGCTTCCAGGGCAGACAGGTCCATCGAGGACCGGCCGAAGAGGAGGCGGGAGAGGATCTCGTCCTGAGGCAGCTCAGGTGAGCTGGAAAGCTCGATCACCGGTTTCACCGGCGAGCCGCTCACATCCACATTCACATCGAAGCCGTTCACAGTCCGCTCGGCGGAGAGAGCAATCTGGGCGCGGTTGATCGGGCCATCAAACGAGATCGTGCCCGTGTCGAAAACGAATGGCCGTCCGGCCAGGTCGAGATCGCCACGGATCAGCGTGGTCTTGCCATTGAGGCGCGGGGCGGCAGGTGTCCGGTCAGCTTCAGGTCTGCCTTCCATTCGCTTCGAGCCGCGTCCGGTGACATAGATCCGGCGCTCTGCATTGAGGCAATGTCCAGGGCGAGCGTGCGGCGCAAGCGGCTAGGTGTTGGTTCG
>LZQP01000007.1_pt1 | contig 47923 bp, 54 predicted proteins | sample 768551 | NCBI WGS metagenome assembly LZQP01 (sample SAMN05207184, study PRJNA324509) | oil field metagenome | isolation source: sample BH-FW-16 from oil reservoir | place: India: Bombay High | collected 2015-12-03
TCGCTGCTGTCAACGTCGTCTTACCGTGGTCAACGTGACCGATTGTGCCGATGTTCAAATGCGGCTTGTTTCTTTCAAACTTTTCTTTAGACATTTTTTTCTCCTACATACATCTTATCTAAATTAATTCGATTAAAGGTTGACCACCCTTCGTTTTTAAGCCTTCACAAGATGGTTTAATCTCATGGAAAAGGTTTAGATAACATAGAGTCCTGAGTCAATACGCTTTTTAAGAACTCACAGGGTTTTGTGGGGTGAAATTACCATAAACTTGCATTTTTTATATCCTTTATGCTATTTTCCATCCGAACGGTCAAAATAAGAGGCAAAAAGCCCGCAACATACAACACGGATAACAGGAAGAGCCCCCCATGCCAGCTAACAAAGCGGCCCAAAAAAACCTACGAATATCACAGAGACACCAATACCTTTAGCCCCTCCCGATACAGACCTCCAACGCATGTCTAAGCCGGAAATTATTGTTGTTTCTCCAAATACTAAATATCGAGAAACTGTTCATGCGCAAGTTGGCTCAATGCCTCTTCCACTTGGTGAAGAAGAACATACTGGATATACCGCGGGTATCACCGAAAATGAAGCCAAGGAACACCCCGTTCATATCGCGGATAACCCTTCTAATATTTCTGGTAACGACACAGCAGCTCATATTCTAGCTAATGCTTTTAACCGCGTATCTCATCGCCAAAGAGATCTAAAAGCAGGCGCAAAAATGGAGGCAATATCTTCCACGCCAACCCTTGCTTTAGCGGGGATTGCTCAGGGTGATGCCACGGCCATTTACGTGGCTTTGGGCGCTAGCGCAGAGATTTTAAGCATGATTGGATACCGTGTATTCCAATCGCATAAAACATTACAGCACCTCCAAAAACAACACATCACCACATCCGCAATAGAAAAAGATCCGATAGTGGTGACACCATTACAAAAGCATCATCCGTTATTGAAGCCTTAAAAACACATGATATCGCCATTAACGATAATCATATTTTAGAAAAAGCAAAGCTGCATTCGACTCTATAAAGCATTAAAATACGGGGAAAAGTCAAAAAACAAACCCTCTTTACTGTCTCGATTTAATAAACAGGCCCTACACCAAGGCGTTTCCAACACATTCAAATTCACAAAAACCATGGGCAAAGAAATGATAGGATCCGTCACAGGCGCCCCTGGCATTTTAAAAGATACAGCCACCGGCATTAAATATTCTCTTTTATCGCTCCACCATGCTAAAACTATTGGCAGCAAACTCGACACAACAAACAAAGCATTATACGGCGCGTTAATAGCAACTTTTAGCGCTGAGGTTGCTTTTGAAACTGCACATAGCGTAGAGCTGGTTCACAATGTTAGCCACGCTAATTATTTTGCTGCCACGCTTAATGCCTTTTCCTTGCTCGCCGCAGCCGTGCCTATGAAACATCTGGCTCACGAAGTCAGCCATGATTTCAAAAAACTTGTTCCCGACACAAAATCAAAGCCCTTATATCAACTTGATTATTACGGCATGCCCGTTGCGATCAACGCCAAGAACGTTTTTCCAAACGACAATACAGTGCCGGACGAAGACAAGGCCGCAGACCTCTCTTATGTTTTGGATTACTACGACAATCCTGCCGCCCCTAATAATCAACATAATTTTCCGCCCGATTTGGAACTTTAAAAAATCCCTCTTGCACTTACGGGTAAGTTTCTTTATAAAATCAACACACTCCAGAGCGCGGGTGTAGTTCAATGGTAGAACGGCAGCCTTCCAAGCTGCATACGTGGGTTCGATTCCCATCACCCGCTCCAAATTCATTACGTGTATTGCTCCTATTTAGCCGACTTTTTCCTGCTTTTGCGCTGAAAACAACACAAGGCAATTACTGTAGTACTGACAGATATTGGAAATTTTGACGTAGGAGCTGCCGCCTTAAGACAGGCTAAGAGGCGATACGTTCGGCTTATTTACACGCTATTCAAAAACAATGCTCACATCATTATGGCAATCATCGCCGATATGAAGCTGCCCCAGTGCGCATTCTTCACCCAGATTACGAATGCAGCCATCATAGGCGAGCATCATTTGATCCCACAAACAATCATAAAAAGCGGTCGATGCAGATAGGCTTGTTGCCAATGTATCCGACACAGCTTCTTTGCCGATCAAATGATTTTGATCGTTTTGTTGCTCATCTTTTACATGCGCATAAAATGCATCCATCAACATACGCACTGTAGCGCGCTCTTTAGTTTCTGCTGCGTGCCGAAAGGCATTTTGTGATTTAAGAATCAGTTTTTCAGCTTTTTCAGCCTCCTGAATAATTTGCGCCTTAAACACGTCTACAAACGGAATAACTGCCAAGGATCGTACAGCTAAGTCTTGAGTATCCTCTAGAATTATGCCGGCTTCTGATTTTTTAAGTGGCGTTTCCACCAGAGGCTCAATATCAAAGCATAGCAGTGATTTTGCCAAGCTTTCGCCCCCATGATTATAGATACGCATCGCGAAAGGACCGCGCATATATTTTTTTAAACTAGGAAACACATCTGCGGCGATATCAAGGTCATGCTGAGAAATCATCTCATAATCCGCCGAAGCAAAAACAAACTGATCTTTTGGCGTTTCAGCCAAAATCGATTGATTTTCTTCTGGCGTTAAACCTACCTGCGCGGCCGTAAAGCGTGTAATTAACGTCGCATCGCTATTATCTTTATAATCTTTAACATAACTTATACCTGAAACAAAAATTCAATGGAGTCAATTATTTTGAAATAATAATTTCAAATTATCCAAAAATAACAACATTAGGCTGGTTTTGTCGCGCTCTATAATCAGATTGAAGCTCATTAAATGCATTTTCACATGCATCAATCACTCCACAAAATACAATCATGTCAGATTGTAGATCTTGATATATTGGCTCATCGCCTAAAGCCTCCGATATATAAGATCGTATAATTGTCAGGGCCTGGCTTAAATCAAGGTCGAAGATATTAAACCCTCGCTCGACTTCGGTTTCTGTAAAACGTTGCAAACCGATGGCTGAGTCTGTGATAAACTTTTTCGCTAACGCCAACGATATACCGTCATGTCCGTTGCCGATCTCTAAAATATCACGGTTGTTTAACATTTCAGATACAAAATTCCGTGCAGTCTCTCGATCATAATCCGCTATAGCGGACAATGGCCTAAACATGCTTTGGCCACCATTTGTACGCTCATTAAACAACGTCGTAGCGCGCTGCTTTTCTTGAGATTTTTGCTGCTGTGCTTGTAACGCCTGCATAGTGGCCCGTCGCATAGCTTCTATCAATGAATCCATAAATTTTTCCCTGTTTTTTATAATTATGTTACTGGATTTGATCGAAATCTTAAATCAAATCTATAAATTATGTCAATAGACAATCTCACAAACCTATCTACCCATCCCTAACAAACAATGCTATGACAGCCAGATGGGTAATACGCGCAGCATTTCGATTCCTGTCATAGACACCATCGCCGTTGGCGCACGGGAGGCTGCGTGGCTGTCCGCGGACGGGGAGATCGAATCACACAGTTTAGATCGCGCTGCGATGCTGCTGCATAAGCAAAGCGTTCTATGCTGTTATGCGCCCTATATTCGCCAGCGGCTGGATATGTATGAATTTTATGCGCTGGATGTGATGGAGTTATTTGCGTTTGTGCATCCTGCGACCTTTTGCATTCCGACGCCTCAGGGGTTGTGTCACGCGCTGAACCTTCCTATTCCCGATAGTTTAGAGGACGCGCCATTTTCGTTACTAGAGGCCGTCAAAGTCCTGCTGGATCATATCCGTTATGACGCGCTCGAAGCCAAAGCACCCCCCGCTGATATCGCCCGTGCCATGGGCTTGTCGGGCAAGGGCTGGGGGTGGACTCCGTTTATTTTATCGGCGTTGGGCGAAGAATACATCGCCGCAGAGCCAGTGAATGTGCGCCCGCTTATGAAGGCCTTAAAATCCATGGAGGAATGGGAGGACACACCGCCCAAGCCGCCGCATTCTCATTACGGGGTCAGCGCGGCGGAGGCCGAACAGCGGCTGAGCGACCTGCTAAACAACGGTGCTAGCAAAGCCGAAATCCGCCCTCAACAGAAAGACTTCACCCGCCATGTCGCCCAATGCTTTGAGCCGCCCACCCCTGATGAGGCACCGCACATCACGGTAGCAGAGGCTGGAACAGGCACGGGTAAGACGCTTGGCTATTTAGCCCCTGCTAGCCTATGGGCGGAGAAAAATGACAGCGCGGTTTGGATATCGACCTATACCAAAAACCTGCAACGCCAGATCGATCAAGAGCTTAACCGCCTATACCCTATTCGCGCGGACAAAGAGCGTTATGTCGCGATCCGTAAAGGGCGCGAGAATTATCTGTGCTTATTAAATTTACAAGACCATATCACCGCCATGGCAACGGTTCATAATCCGCAAATCGCTGTCGCCACGGGGCTAATGCTGCGCTGGATCGCAGCTAGCCCTGACGGAGATTTAAGCGGTGGAGGCTTTCCGGGGTGGCTCAGCCACATGTTGGGCTATGCGGGCACATTAGGCTGGCGGATAAGCGCGGCGAGTGTGTATTTTCCGCCTGCGATCATTACAAAAGCTGCTTTTCCGAGCGCTCCATCCGCAAAGCCAAAGATGCACGTATTGTCATCGCCAATCATGCGCTGGTGATGATTCAATCTGCTTTGGCGGGCGGACATGAAAGCCTGCCTGATCGGTATATCTTTGACGAGGGACATCACCTATTCAGCGCGGCTGACAGTGCCTTTGCCATGAATTTAACGGCGCAGGAAACGCGGGATTTACGCCGCTGGATCTTAGGACCGGAGGGCGGACGTCGCAGTGGTCGTGCCCGCGGCCTGCAAAAACGGATTGAGGATCTATGCACTGGCGATGATGATGCCACCGCCCTGATGGAGGATATCTTAATGGCGGCGCATAAGCTCACCACCGATGGCTGGACTAGTCGCCTGAAAAACGATAACCCGCAAGGCCCCTGCGAAGAATTTTTCCACACGATCACGCGCCATGTTTATGCGCGCGAGAATGCAGGCAACACGCCTTATTCACTGGAAACGCCTTTGCGCCCGATTGATGATGTCCTAAAAGACAAAGCGCAAGCCTTGGCAGCCATGCTGACTAAATTGCAAAAGCCGATGAAAAAACTGGCGGCACTGTTTATCGACCGCCTGCAACATGATACTGGAGACGACGATGCCGCCATGCTGGATACGATGACTCGCCAGCGGACAGAGGCTGTTGCCAGCGGTCTGGAATATCGGTCATCGATGATTTTACAAAGCTGGATTGATGTCCTGAAGCAGATGCAATCTGATAGTCCTGAACAGGATCAAGGAGCGCACGAAACCCAAACCAAGGCCGAAGCCCGCGGGCGCGCAGAATGGATGGAGGTCACACGTCAGGATGGAAAATCCATTGATGTTGGGATTTTTGCTCACTGGATTGATCCGATGAAGCCCTTTGCCCAAGTCATCGCTCCCCACCTGCACGGCATGACGGTGACCTCTGCCACGCTGCGTGATCACAGCGCTAGCGAAGCTGATGATGCCCACATCAACCCACAGGATGAAAGCTGGACAAACGCGTTTGCCTTAACGGGGGCGCACCATCTAAGTCCCGATCCCGATTTATTCAGCGCGCATTCGCCCTTTGACTATCGATCACAATCCAAAGTCTTCATCATTAATGACGTAAACAAGCAGGATTTAGGGCAAGTTTCTGCCGCGTATCAAGCTTTGTTTTTGGCGGCTAATGGTGGCGGCTTGGGGCTATTTACCGCAATCCATCGTCTGCGCGCCGTGCACGAACGCATTATCGCCCCGTTAGAAGATCACGCTATCCCGCTTTATGCCCAGCATGTAGATTCCATTGATACAGGCACGCTGATCGATATGTTCCGCTTTGACAAGCATGCCTGCATGCTCGGCACGGATGCGACGCGTGATGGCGTGGACGTGCCTGGAGAATCCTTAAAACTGCTAATTTTTGATCGCGTGCCATGGCCACGCCCAACGATCCTGCACAAAGCCCGCCGCGATCATTTTGGCGGACGGCGTTATGATGAAATGCTAACGCGGCTAAAGCTAAAGCAAGCTTTTGGTCGCCTTGTCCGCCGCGCCGATGATAAAGGTGTCTTCGTGATGCTGGATAGCGGGCTGCCCTCACGCCTGCATGATGCCTTCCCACCAGATGTCGAGATCATAAAATGCGGCCTAGCCGAGGCTTGCGCGGCGATTAAAAGCTTTTTATAATCCCTCAATGAGTATTTACAGCTATAACTTACCCTATCATGATGCAGCCTGCACGTTTCAGGCATATGCTGATACGGCTTATAGCTTATTTTTCGATAGCGCCGATCCTGCCCACCTGATGCGCGTTATAGCTATATCCTATTTGATCCGCTCAGCGTTTTCGAAGCCTGCGCCGAGGCCCCTGATCCGTTTCAAGCCGCACAAGATAAGCTTACGACCAGTCAATTCGAAACAGTACACCGACCAGATTTACCACCATTCCAAGGCGGAGTAGCCGGCTTATTCGGGTATGATTTAGCCCGATCACTAGAAGATTTAAAAAACACGGCTAGCCCATGTCTGTCCATGCCCGATATGGCGGTGGGGCTGTATAATAAAGTCATCGCTTATGACCATCACACGCGGCAATGCTGGTTGATTGTTCAACACAGCAACAAAAGCAATGCAACCTTAATTTTCGATCAAGTCATCAACACCATAAGGCCAGCGCAAGCTTTATCGCCATACCATCCACCTGCCGTCACATGGCGGTCGCAATGCTCGAAAAATGATTATGAAGCACAGGTTCAAAAAATAATTGATTACATTTTAGACGGTGACATTTTTCAGGCCAATTTATCGCGGCAACTAATAGCACCGCGCCCTGATGGTTTTCACCCTTATGCACATTACAAACACCTGCGCCGCGTTAGTCCTGCGCCATTTGCGGCCTATATGAATTTAGGGGACGTACAGATATTAAGCGCTTCGCCTGAGCGGTTCTTATCCGCCAGCCATACAGGCACGATCACGACCAAACCAATCAAGGGTACAGCTCAACGGTTTGACAATGACCATCAAGCCGACACACGCGCTGCCCTTGCGCTACAGAATAATGAAAAAGAGCGCGCGGAAAATATTATGATTGCCGATTTACTCCGCAACGATCTGTCGAAAAGCTGCCAAGCTGACAGCATCCAAACACCCCATATTTGCGAGATCGAAAGCTTTGCTCAAGTTCATCATTTAGTGACCACAATTACCGGGCAACTAGATGAGGGTAAAACGCCTTTGGATGTGTTACGCGATTGCTTCCCCGGCGGATCGATTACCGGCGCACCAAAAATCCGCGCGATGGATATTATTGACGAATTAGAGGGACAACGTCGCCATGCCTATTGCGGGGCGATGGTGATGATTGGCGCTGATGGCTTTATGGACAGCAACATCTTAATTCGCACCCTAACAATTAATAACGATACGCTTCGATTTAATGTTGGAGGCGGCATTACAGCGCTTTCCGATCCCGCGACAGAATACCAAGAAACCGTCGACAAAGCCCAAGGCATTTTACAAAGCTTTGCGCCTGAAGCAAAGCAAAAGAAGGCCTTATGAAACCCTCCGTCATTTTGATCGATAATTACGATTCCTTTGCCCATAATCTGGCGCGCTATGCACAACGGGCAGGTTTGGACGTAACGATTATTCGCAACGACGTGCACAGCGTGGACGCATCATAGCCATGCGCCCTGATGGCATTATTTTATCCCCCGGCCCACGCGCGCCCAAAGATGCAGGAATTTGCGTAGACCTGTTAACAAAGCTGCCTGCGCACATTCCTGTGCTAGGTGTATGTCTAGGCCACCAAGCCATTGCCGAAGCCTTTGGCGGGCGGGTTATCCATGCGTGTGAGCCCATGCATGGTCGCGCCAGCGCCATCACACATGATGAGCAATCAGCTTTATTCGCTGGCGTGCCTTCGCCGTTTGATGGGGCGCGTTATCATTCCTTGATGATTGATTTGCCAAATCATGATACGATAAAGGTAACAGCGCAAAGCGGACAAACCATTATGGCGATCGAGCATACCAGCCGTCCGATTTACGGCATACAGTTCCACCCTGAATCTTTACTAACGCCGTACGGGCAAACCCTTATGAACAATTTTAAAACCATCATTGATGAGGCCAAACATGACAAATTATCTGTGGCATAATGGCGATTGGGCCCAAGAGCATACTCCGCTTTTTCAAGCGCAAGATCGCCTCCGTTTAGGGGATGGCGTTTTTGATACACTCCTGATCGTTGACGGCAAGCCTTTGCACCACGCGCGTCACTTCGAACGTTTAGCGCATGATAGCTCTGTCATGGGGCTGTCTTTACCGTTGTCCGAAGATTACCATCTCAACCTGATTGATAAGCTGCTGGATAAAAATAACATCACCACAGGGCAATATGCGCTCAACACGCTTATATCTCGCGGCGTTCAGCAGCGCGGCCTTATGCCAGCGGAAGATACTAACTCCTCGGCGACGATGATGCTATCGCCTGTGCCTGACAGCTTCCCACACAGCCACGGCATTATCTGCACCTCGACCTGCCGGAACGAGCATTCTCCTTTGTCGCACATAAAATCATGTAACTATGGTGATAATGTCTTAGCCTTACTGGAATCCCGCAAAAAAGGCGCCAACGAAGCATTAATAACCAACACAGTCGGGCATATTGCCTGCGCAAGTTCCGGTAATGTTTTCATCGCCGTCAATGACGAGATCATCACCCCACCCCTGAGCGAGGGCGCGATGAACGGCGTAACGCGCGCTTTGTTATTAGAGGCCCTGCCCATTCGGGAAACCGCGATTACGCTAGATATGCTTCATCAAGCACACGGCATTTATGTAACAAACTCTGTCAAAGGCATCGTGCGGCTATCGCAACTAGAGGAAACCTATTACGATATCCATACACCTGTTTGCGCTCTTGATTTGCCGAAGGAAACTGATAGAATCATAAGGTTAACGTAATTTACGGGGCGATCTTAGCGCCGTTTTAGCCTTTCTTCAGGATATCAAACCCTCATGTATAATCATATCACCGTTTATTTAGGATCTGGCGGCAAAGCCCCAGACATATACCGCCACCAAACGATTGAGCTTGCAACCTTATTGGCGGATCATCACAAACATATTATTTACGGCGGCATGAATGCTGGCTTAATGGGGTTATTAGCACAGACCGCCCTGCGCAAAGGCGCTGCCGTCACAGGGATTATCCCTCGCAAAATTCAAGATAGCGAACGCATTTTGGGCGGCCTTACCCGCACGCTTTTGGTCGAAGAACTATGCGATCGCAAGCGCCTGATGTTCGAAGAAGCCGACGCCATCGTCGCTATGCCTGGCGGTTTTGGCACGTTAGATGAAACGCTAGAGGCCTTATACTGGGGAAGCCAAGGTCTGCATAGTAAGCCTATCATCCTTGTCAATGTCGACGGCTACTGGGATCCGATCATCGCCTTTTTAAAAACCCTACCTGATTTTGAAAGCCGCTATTTACTGGTCGTGAACAAAGCCGCTGACGTGCTGGCGGAGCTGGATGTTTGGGATCCGCTTGCCCCCATTCAAACGCCCGCACATATGCCACATTTTGAGGACGAGATCACACGCTTTACCGACCAGCCATTGGTCATAGATAAAGCAACACTGGAAAATGCTTATTTTGCGGTCTGCGCATTGGGTTTGAAACAGCTATCTAAACATCAACGCGCTATTGGTTTCTTAAATGATAGCGGACAATTTGATCTGCTTTTACAATGGGTTAAAAAAGCTCACGCTGATCACTTCATTACCGATGCCTGCATCACGCTATTTGACACGGATGCCAATGAAGAAACCCTATGGACCAAACTGCGCAAACAAACCTTTACGACCATTGACTTGCATCAAGACAAATGGGGTGAATAGATTTCGTCACATTGAATCTTGATATTTCTTGACTTTTATTATGAAAAATAATAAAAGTACCAGCATGACTATCAAACGCCCTTTTGACGAAACAGATCCGTTTTACGGACTTAAATCTCGTGCTCTATACGATGACGCAAGAGACGCGTTTGCTATCGAAGCAAAAACAAGCGGCATGCCTCATACGCCACAAATTGAAAATGCATATCTCTTTTGCCTTCAGCATATTGTTGACGGCTATGACACGAATGAAACCATGCTCCAGCTTGCTGAAATTGCCCAGTGCGCCCCCTTAGAGCCTGTCTATATGCTGTGCCAGCACGGACAAGAATATTTAGACTCCCATTCTCACGCTGAAAATACAGAGTCCTTAGAGGACATCATTACAAGCACCCTTCTTTTATTAGCGTACCAAGACAAGCCAGAAAATAAATATATCTTTTCAAGCCTGACCAGTGATAATGCCATCGCAATTTTAGATGAATGTCAGGTTACAAACCCCAAGAGAGATTTTGCCGAAATTACATTCGGTGCGCTTAGTGCCTCAGCTGAGACATTTGCGTTAGCGCGCCATATATATGACTACAAGAATATTTCTAATGCTCTACAGCACGAACCGCGAACCGACGTCGCCGAAGCCGCCATTCTTATATGTGCAAATGGGCTAGACCTTGGTGTAACCAATAATACAGAGCTAGGCCGTCAATTTCTTGAACACCGTCAAGCTTTGCAAGACAAAGCCATCTCCATTTTAAAACAACCTCAACCACAAGAAAAACCCAGCTTAACACTCATCAAGTAAAGATCATGGATAAACGCTCTATTTACATTGCTGAACGTGACCACACCTGCACGGCAGGCAGACCACATTTCCATTGCTTTCTAATTTTATGCGATGAAAGCAGCGGCAGCTTTGAAAAAGCCACAGTTTTAGAGCAACTCCATTTTGTCGAAGATTTATCCTATCCAGATACAGAAACTCCCAAAATGATCCACGAACGACGCATCAGGACAAGTTCCCCCAAGTGCTTACAGGACTGTAAGCTCAGCCCTGTCCTATCCGGAGATACTGATTTTATCAACGCTATCTGGGAACATGCCATAACATTTGCCGAGACGATCGATAACAACGATATTCATTTCGGTCATGATTATATGACAGTAGTTCACGCCAATAACTGCCGATCCGCCATCAAAGAAACGCTGCGAGTGTGCGGATTGCCGTTTAATGATAAGGCTAGCTGTGAGGCTCACGGACAGAATTTTGCACCTGGCCTTGAATCTGATCACATTCGAAGAACACTGTCTGAGTTTCCTATATTAACTTTATAACACCACAACAAGGCAAATATATTATGGGTACTATCACACCACTTTTTGATCCTCTGCGCGACCTACAACAAAACAGTCCCTTACGCGGGATTGATGCCGCTTATCAAATTGAGTGCCAAAACGGCAATCTCCCCAACAACGAAATTGTTAAAAAAGCCTACACACTCCTCATTCATTATATCTCCCAAGCTTTTGACACAAACGATGTTACTTGTATTCGTCATGCTGGTAATGACAGCCTTATTGCGCCAGCGACTCTGTTATATAAACATGGGCAGCAACATATTGATCAGTATTATTGCCACGGGATTAAGCCCCCTGAAGATGGTCTTTTAAAACTTATCACAGCGTCTTTGGCAAACCAGCCCATGCAGGCTAACGATAAAAAGCAACACGATCTCATCAAAGATGTTCTTGGCCATGAAATCGTTAGTATTTTAAAAATGAAAGATCAAATTGATCATACTAAAGATTCAAAGTTTTCTCGATTCGACCCCCTAATCCAAGCCCTAAGCCTTGCCCACAACATCGCAAAGCGACAACATTTTTAGGAGACATTTCACGACACACAAACCCAACAGACAGTCAACAGCATATACTCATTTACAAAGGAACTCATTTTTACACAAGAGGCTGTGAATTAGGCGTTTCCACAGATCCACAAACACAAAGCGACTTAGAAAAGCTATTTATCGAAACAAACAAACACGTTCTTTTGGCCACAAAAAACTAGAAAACATATCCGCAGAGCAAACAGAACAAGCGGAGCCGCGCTGGCAACCACGTATCGTTTAAATGAACACATGCGCCGCTACATGTGGAGCTGATTAAAGCATCACATACCCAGCCCGCCGACGGGACAAAAACAATTAAAAAGATAGGAAATAATAAAACTGGCGGAGGCGACAGGATTCGAACCTGCGAGGGGTTGCCCCCAACCCGCTTTCCAGGCGAGCGCCTTAAACCACTCGGCCACGCCTCCGCATTGATAGTGGTAAAAGTGGCGTCACCTTAAGCAGTTCTACGGGATATTTCAAGAGCATAAACACGGCTAATCGCATTTTTGAACGCTTTGCCACAAAACCGCCAACTGATCGGGTGCGGATAAACGGTGGTCGCCGCCCTCGATATAGATCACGTTTTCATCAGACAAACCAAAGACATGTTTAATTTTCTCTGCCGTTTGCCACGGCACGTCTTTGTCATCGGTGCCTTGCAATAAATACACGGGACAGGATAAACGTTGATCCTTGGTCAGGATTAAATTGGCATTACCGTCTTCGTGGAATTCCCGTTTGACGATATAGGGCTCATCGCTGTAATCATTCGGCAGATAGGTTACGCCATCCTCTAGCAATTCTTTGCGCTGTTGATCGGTAAAGCGATTTTCGAACATATCCTTGGTAAAATCAGGAGCGGCAGCGATTCCGATAAAGCCCTTTAACCGATTGCTACCATCAAAAGCCAGCGCTTGTTTCAAACCAATCCATCCGCCCATGGAAGATCCCACAATAACAAAATCTCCGTCGATGCAGTGATTAATGATGTCGGTGGCGTCTTGTGACCATTGTCCGATCAATCCCTCTTCGAACAGGCCTTCGGATGCGCCATGACCTCGGTAATCGAACCGCAAATAGCCCTGCCCGCGCGCCTTGCATTGCTCCTCTAGATAGATGGCTTTGGTGCCTTCCATATCGGATCGGTAACCGCCGCAAAACACAACCGTGGGCAGGCTATTATCCACGGGCGGCGTGTATTTATACGCAAGGGCTGGTAAATTTTGTCTTCTAAAAAATGAGGGCATAGGTGGAAAATCACTTTCACTTTTGTGGTCAATGTGGTTAATATCGCTCTCCGGTTAGGGTAACATATTTAATAAACGCGTGCGAGCGCCGCGACAATAGTAAAAGACTTTATGAAACAGCCTGTTATCATGCAAATCATTCCTGAGATCGGCCCCGGCGGGGCGGAGCAAGGATGCATTGACGTCGCCGCAGCGATTACACAAGCAGGCGGCAAAGCTATTGTTGTGTCTTTTGGCGGGTCGCGCATTCATGAGGTCACCCGTACAGGCGCGCTTCATATCAACCTGCCCGTCCATAGCAAAAATCCGCTAACGATGCTTATGAATATCGGACGGATTAGAAAACTGATTAAACAGCACAATGTTGATATCGTACATGTCCGCAGCCGCGCCCCGGCATGGAGCGCCTATCGCGCCTGCAAAGGCACCAATGCACATTTCATGACGACATGCCATGCGCCCTATAATATCAATGGAGAGCTTAAACGTTTTTACAATAGCGTCATGGCCAAGGGCGAGCGCGTGGTCGCGATTTCGCATATGGTTTCTGACTATCTGCTAAACAATTACCGCATCCATCCTGACGTTATTCGTTTGGTACATCGCGGCGTTTCGCTGAACCGTTTCCGCCCGAACGCCATCAGCGCCGAGCGCGTGATCGCCATTGCGAACGAATGGCGCATTCCTGACGGCAGTGATGTTGTCATGTTGCCTGGCCGCCTAACACGCTGGAAAGGCCACCATGTCTTAATCGAGGCTATGGACAAAATCCAAAATGACAACCTGTTTTGCGTACTTATCGGATCAGACCAAGGGCGCAGCGGTTATCGCGAGGAATTAGAAACCACCATCGAAGATAAAGGTCTTAGCGGGCGTATCCGCATTGTTGACCACTGTGATGACATGCCCGCGGCCTATATGATGGCTAGCGTTGTTGTTTCGGCCTCGACCGATCCGGAAGGATTCGGCCGCATCCCTATCGAAGCCCAAGCCATGGGACGCCCCATCATCGGCACCGACCACGGCGGCGCACAAGAAACCATTAAACGCGGCGAAACAGGCTGGCTGATCCCGCCCAGTGATGCGGAGGCCATGGCGCAAGCCCTACACGAGGCGTTATCATTAACCCCTGAGCAACGCGAACTTTTAGCCTATCAAGCCATGCAACATATCGAAGAAAATTTCTCCGTCGATTTAATGCTACGCAAAACACTCGCCGTTTATAACGAGCTCCTAAACGGGCAAGCCAGCCCTTTGCAATAGACGTGATTTAACAGTAAGCTATAGCCTTAATGATTCCTTTTTCTATGGTAGCGTGGGTGCGGATGTATCGATCTTATTTTTGTTTTGGTTTAAGCCTATTAGCCCTTGGGGCGTGTTCAGGGCCTGATCTTAATCATGCGAAATACTGGCAGCGCATCGACGTGACCGAGGCTTGGTATCTGAATGGCGGGGCAGCGCAAAAACGCCTGAACCGTGATATTGCTGTATGCGTGCGCGATATCAAAACTGTCATCCGCACTAATCAGCTACGTGAAGCCATCCCACCCAGCATTGACCCCGATGCCCCATTACCCTATGACGAGGATCAAATTGCTTTGAATGATTGGGACACGCCCGAGCGCGACAACGCCCTACGCACCGAGCATTTACCATATCAAAATTTTGAAACCTGTATGAAACATTATGGCTGGCGCCGCACAGAATTCGTCCCCGACGATGTCATCACCCGCGCCAAGAAAAGCTATGCCGACAATTTAGAGCAAGCCACAGGCACCACACCGAAAAACCTGACAAAAAATTATCAAGCAAAAAATACGAACAAGATTTTAATGAATAATCCTTATACAAGCATGATTTCTAACCGCTGCGGATATTAGCGAAGGCTTGGTCGCATTCGTAGAGGTGAAGAAGATAGCGCAAGGCTGTGCCGCGGTCAGTTTCTAATTTCGGATCGGTTTGCAGGATCAAGCGCGCATCATCACGAGCGGCGGCAAGTAAATCTCCGTGTGCATTCAAATCCGCATTTTTAAAGACAGGCAAGCCACTTTGGCGTACGCCCAGTACGTCTCCGCCCCGCGTAGCATCAGGTCTTGCTCCGCGATGACAAAGCCATCTTCGGTATCGCGCATCGTATTCAGCCGCGCTTTAGATGTCTCACCCAGCGGCCCTGAATAAATTAAAAAGCAATAGGATTGATCGCCACCCCGCCCTACGCGACCACGCAGCTGATGTAGCTGTGATAGGCCAAAGCGTTCCGCATGCTCGATGATCATGATCGTGGCCTCTGGCACGTTCACGCCAACCTCGATCACGGTGTCGCGACCAGAATATCCAGATCACCCGCCGCAAATTGCGCCATAACCTCATCACGCTGATCGGCTTTCATCTTGCCGTGAACCAGTCCCACACGTCCAGCAAAGCGTTGCTTCAAGATATCGTAACGTTCTTCGGCGGCAGCTAAATCCATAACATCGGATTCCTCGACCAAGGGACATACCCAATAAACGCGCGCGCCATCAGCAATTTGCCGCTGCAGCCCGTCAACGATGCCTTCCATTTTTCCTGCTGGAACAGGCGCGTATCAATCGGCTTACGCCCAGGTGGCTTTTCATCTAAGCGCGATACGTCCATGTCCCCATAAGCGGTGAGGGTTAATGTACGCGGGATCGGCGTAGCGGTCATAACCAGCACATCAACGCCGGTGCCTTTGTTGGTCAGGGCAAGGCGCTGTTGCACGCCAAAACGGTGCTGTTCATCAATTACGGCAAGGCCTAAGTCCTGATACTCAACATCCTTTTGAAAGATCGCATGCGTGCCTATCACAAGCTGCGCTGTGCCATCTGCGATTTGTTTTAGCATGACATCGCGCGATGTGCCTTTGTCGCGACCAGTTAACACCACCATGCGCACGCCTGCGGCCTCCATCCATGGCTTTAAGCTTTCGCCATGTTGCCGCGCAAGAATTTCTGTCGGGGCGACAAGAGCCCCCTGCGCGCCGCTTTCGATAGCTTGCAACAGCGCCATAGCCGCAACCACGGTTTTACCACTTCCGACATCGCCCTGTAATAAGCGCAACATCCGCAGCGGGTCGCTCATGTCCTTATCGATATCAATAAGCGCCCGTTCCTGCGCCCCCGTCAGGGCAAATGGCAGTGCCGCACGCAGTTTATCGCGCAGCGTTCCATCCCCCGCATAGCTACGCCCCGACAGCTTTTTCTGCCGCGCGCGCACCATGCATAAGGTTAATTGATTAGCGAGCAATTCATCATAAGCCAGCCTTTGCCGCACAGGCGCATCAGCCTCCAGATCGGATGGATTTTCAGGCGCGTGAACGGCCTGCATCGCTTTGTCCCAATCAGGCCAGCTTTCGCGCTGTTTATGGGCTGGATCGATCCATTCCGGCAAAGGCCGCAAAACCCGAAGTGCGCTTTTGACCGCTTTGTTCATCGTTTTATTCGTCACCCCCGCGCTGAGCGGATACACAGGTTCGACCGTTTCTAAGCTTTCACGATCATCGGGCGTTGTGAAATCAGGGTTCACCATTTGCGGTTTGCCTTGGTAATAATCGACTTTACCGCTGACAACGCGCTGAGCACCCTCAGGCAGATTTTCCTCTAGCCATTTTTTACGCGGATTGAAAAAAACTAACCCCATAGATCCCGTGCCATCCGATACGCTAATCCGATAGGGTTGCTGACGGCGTGCATTAGGGCTGTGTTTATCCACTGTGACCGATATTGTCGCAATCTTCCCTGCAGGCGCTTCGGCAATTTTTGGGGCAAAACGACGATCGATAAAATCAACGGGCTTATGCCACAGCGCGTCTAAAACCTTTGGCCCGCCAACCAGTTTTTCCATTAGCGGCGCAATGCGCGGCCCAACACCTGCCAAAGTATTAAGCGCACGAAAATAGGGATCAAGTTCAAAGGGACGTGACATAGTATTGATATAAGCACAGGTTTTTCCAAGAAAACACTGTATTTTTTAAATTCCTGCGTTATTTTGAACAGCTATTGATAAGGATAAAGATTATGAGCTCTGAAACATTGGAAAACTGGCGCAAACGTTTAATTTTTCGCTCCGACCATCGCGGGACCAAGGAAATGGACATCATCATGGGTGGCTTTGCCAAGGAGCATGTCCCAAGCTTTAACGAAGATGAGCTAAAAGCCTATGAAGAGCTATTGCAGGAAAACGACCCGAACCTATATAACTGGATCATCGACAAGGAACAGCCACCCGCTGATATCCCACTAGACATGCTGGCACGGGTCAAAGAAAAATATAAGCAAGCTTCATAATCCTCATGGCCGATCAGCATATCACAATTTACGGCGCACCAACCGGACATGACGCACGCGTTTTAGCCGATCGCGTACGCACAGCAATGCGGCTGGATAAAGTCTGCTGTCATGTCGCGCTGGATGATATGCGGGCGCAAAATCTGGTGGATTTGCTAGCCTTTTTCGCGCCTGACGTACAAACCGTTATTTTTCCCGCATGGGACTGCCTGCCGTATGATCGGACTTCGCCCAGTGCCTCGATCTTAGCGCGGCGCGTGTCGGCACTTAGCACGCTGATGCAATGGGACGCCATGACTGAGCGCGAGCCTCGGCTGGTTATTACCACGGTCAATGCGGCTCTTCAACGGACGCCGCCACGCAGCTTTTTCAAAAACGCCAGTTTTGCCGCACATAAAGGCGGACGCTTGAACATTGATGATCTGCAAAGCTATCTGGCGCATAATGGTTATACGCGCACAGACACAGTGCGTGAAGGCGGCGAATTTGCCATTCGCGGCAGTATTATCGATATTTTTCCGCCTGACGATGAAAACCCCGTGCGCTTTGATTTATTCGGGGATGAGATCGAAAGCATTCGCCTGTTTGATCCTCTCACCCAGCGCAGTGGTGATAGCATCAAGGATTTTGCCCTCACCCCAGTCAGTGAGCTCCATTTAGACGACACGACCATCAGCAATTTCCGATCTGGATATCGTGAAAAATTCGGCGTTATCGGCGGGCAAGATCCGCTTTATGACAGCATTTCTGACGGGCGCCGTTATAACGGGATGGAGCATTGGCTCCCCTTGTTTTACGAGCACATGGAAACGCTATTTGATTATATTCCCAATGCGGATATTAGTTTTGATCTCCATGTGCGGCGCTCTCATACCCAGCGGCTAGAGCAAATTGACGATTTTTACCAAGCGCGTAAAACGCTACAGGATGCGGCGGCGCGTAACGCCAAAAAAGCCAAAAGCAAAGATGTCAGCCTGTCGGGCAGTGTCTACCGCCCTCTTGAGCCGTCTGCGCTTTACCTGCGGGAGGATGAATGGCTCATCGCCGTTGATAAAGCCGTATCACTATCGCCGTTTCAAGCGCCCGAAGAAGACAGCTCCGGCGAAGATGCAGGCGGACGCAAGGGACGCAATTTTGCCGATATTCGCGCCATGCCTGACGGTGATGTGTTTGATGCCCTTAAAACGCATTTAGCCGCCGCGCGCAAACGCACAGTGATTGCTTGCTATTCCAGCGGATCACGGGATCGCGTTAGAACCATGATCGAAAATGCCGCAATTGACAATCTGGTGACGATTGATCGCTTTGACCATTTCAAAAAGCTACAACCCTATCAGGTCGGCTTAGCGGTTACGCCGCTGGAAGATGGCTTTGACAGCGCGGATCTACGCGTTATCACCGAACAAGACTTGCTAGGTGACCGTCTGGCGCGCAAAACGAAAAAACGCCGCAAAGCTGATGATTTCCTGACCGAAGTTTCCTCGCTAGAGACTGGCGACTATGTTGTCCATATCGATCATGGCGTCGGGCGTTTTATCGCGCTAGAGACCATTAAGGCCGATAAAACGCTGCATGATTGTTTGAAATTAGAATATGCAGGCGGTGATAAATTATTTGTTCCCGTTGAAAATATTGAGGTCCTATCACGCTTTGGCGATAGTGATAGCGCCGTGCAGTTGGATAAGCTAGGCGGCGCAGGCTGGCAGGCGCGCAAGGCCAAAGCCAAAAAAGATCTAATGGAAATGGCGGATCATCTATTAAAAATCGCTGCCGCCCGCCAGCTTAAAAAAGCACAACCTTTGCAAATATCCGAGGGCATGTATAACGATTTCGCCGCGCGTTTCCCCTATACCGAAACCGACGATCAGCTGCGCGCGATTGATAATACGATCACCGATATCGGCAAAACCTATCCGATGGATCGCTTGGTCTGCGGGGATGTGGGCTTTGGCAAGACAGAGGTCGCTATTCGCGCTGCTTATGTGGCGGCGATGAACGGCGTGCAAGTGGCAATTATCGCACCGACAACTTTGCTAGCCCGTCAGCATTACAAAAATTTCTCGGAACGGTTTGCGGGCACGGGGCTGCAAATTGAACATATTTCCCGCCTGCGCAGCGCCAAAGAACTGGATATGGCAAAACGCAACATCAAGGACGGCAACGTTAATATCGCGGTCGGCACGCATGCTTTATTCGGCGATAGCGTTAAATTTGCTAATCTTGGCTTAGTCGTCATCGACGAAGAACAGCGCTTTGGCGTCAAACAAAAAGAGCGCCTAAAAGAGCTAAAAGAAAACGTCCATGTTCTAACCCTGACAGCAACCCCTATTCCGCGCACGCTGCAGATGGGGTTAACGGGCGTGAAGGAAATGAGCCTGATCGCAACGCCGCCGGTTGACCGTTTAGCGGTGCGGACTTTTGTCCTGCCCTATGATCCCGTGGTTATTCGCGAAGCGTTATTGCGCGAACATTATCGCGGCGGGCAAAGCTTTTACGTGTGCCCCCGGATCAAAGACCTGCGCGTGATTGAAGAAGCCTTGGCAGAAATCGTCCCCGAAATCAAAGTCATCTCCGCGCATGGGCAGATGCCCCCTAGCGAGTTAGAAGACCGCATGAATGCCTTTTTCGATGGGCAATATGGCTTGTTGCTAGCAACAAACATCATCGAAAGCGGCATTGATATCCCCTCTGCCAACACGATGATTATTCATCGCGCAGATATGTTTGGTTTGGCGCAGCTCTATCAAATTCGCGGGCGCGTTGGACGCTCGAAACAGCGGGCTTATGCGTATTTGACCTATCCTGATAATGTGCCGCTGGGCGATATTGCGATGAAGCGGCTTGAGGTCATGGAAACGCTGGATTCCTTAGGCGCAGGCTTCCAGTTAGCCAGCATGACATGGATATTCGCGGCGCAGGGAATTTGCTGGGCGACAAGCAATCTGGCATATCAAAGAGGTCGGCGTTGAGCTTTACCAGCAAATGCTAGAAGACGCCGTTGCCGCCGCACGCGAAGGCATGGATTACAATGACGATGATGTCAGCAATGATAACTGGTCACCGCAAATTAATCTGGGCACATCCGTGCTGATCCCCGAAAGCTATGTGAAGGATCTGAACACTCGTATGAGCCTTTATCGTCGCTTGGGTGATATCGAAAGCGCTGATGATATTGATGGGTTTGCGGCTGAACTGATTGACCGTTTCGGCGAATTCCCCGAAGAAGTGAATAACCTGCTGGAAATCATCAGCATCAAACGCCTTTGCCGCATCGCTGGTCTATCGCAAGTCGATGCTGGCCCCAAAGGTGCGGTTTTAACATTTCACAATAATGCACCGCCTAATGTCGAAGATTTAATGCACTGGATCACGTCTAAAGCCGGAACCGTCAAGCTGCGCCCCGATCAAAAATTATCGATCATTCGTCAGTGGGATAAACCTGCACAGCGCGTCAAAGGCATCAAATCTATCGCAACTGAACTTGCGAAGTTTAGCAATCGTACAGAATAAAAACACATTTCATTGATATAAAATTTCTTATCTACAGCGGCTCAATTGACATTATTTATGCCTTATTATAACTTTCCTAACACAAATTGAGATAATTACGGATACGGTAGACACATATGCTAGACACACAAGAAACCATCGAAGACGCAACCATTTTACTCAAAGCGATTGCGAACACAAAACGGTTAGAGATTTTATATCTGCTCAACGATGAACAAGAAAAAAGCGTTGGTGATATTTTGCAACATGTGGATTTAGCGCAATCCGCTTTGTCTCAGCATTTAGCGCGCTTGCGTAAACATGGCATGGTGCAAACACGCCGTGATGCCCAGACGATTTATTATTCGTTAAAGTCCGATAAGCTTAAAACTTTGCTCCATGCTTTACGTGATCTATACAGCTACGATGATCAGCGTGACGCGGCTTAGAATTTTTGCAGCCTTATCACAACCTCCGCATGAGTGGACCATGCAAATTGATCGACCAATTGCAGCGATTTAAGTACGAAACCTTCGTTAGCTAATGCGGCAATATCTTTGGCACAGCTCACGGGGTTGCATGATACATACACAATATGCGCAACATCGGCGTAGGCCAATTTTTCCATTTGCTCTTTGGCACCCGCGCGCGGCGGATCTAATACGACGACATCATATTTTTTCAGTTCCTCTTCTCGCAGTGGTAAATGGAATAAATCACGAGGGAAGCTTTGCCCGTGACCGGCCTTACGCAAAACCTGCATCGCTATCTCATCCCATTCGAACGCATCCACAGCATACCCTGCCTGCGCCAGCGCACCCGTGAAGGTTCCATATCCGGCGAACAAATCCGCCAGCTTTTGCCCGCCTGTTTGCTTCACCGCATCCAACACAGCCGCAACCAAAGCGTTTTCGCCCTCAATACTGGGCTGCAAGAATGCCTGCGGGGTTAAGGTCACATTATATTTACCCATGCGCTTATACAGGCTGTCCTGCTGCATTAAAAGCTCTGGGGTGTGGCGGGGTTTTAACCGCCAGCTCACGCGTCCGATTGCCGTTTCACTCAGCAGCCGTCCACATACCATATCCAAAGCTTGCTTTGCACGGCGATCCCGCCCTAGCGCGCCCGTAATGACGCAATCAACAATCCCATCAATATTTTGTACAAACACATCGATGGCTTTACCATCGGGCACGATATCGCCAATAATGGTTTTTAGCTGTTTGCGCAGCGTTTCCAGCACGGGATCTAAGGTCAGGCAGTCTTGGATATCAGCGACAAAATGAGATTTACGCTGATTAAATCCGACAACTACGTTGTTTTTGGTCTTGATACAGGTAAAGGTCGCACGACGGCGCGTGCCCTGCCCAACAAAGATCGGCGACAGAATCTGAGTCTCTGGCGTGATATCGTCGGCAAAAATCGATTGAATACGCTGCTGCTTCCAGTTTTGATAAAAATCATCTGTAACATGCTGCATCTGGCAGCCACCACAGACATCATAATGCGCACAGGGCGGGCTTTGCCGATCTGGCGAAGGCTTAAGAACCTGATCGATCGTCCCGCGCAGGCCGCCTTGCTTTCCCCCTGATTGCTTTTGCAGCTTCACATGAAGATCCTCGTCAGGCAAAGCGTCCTCAACAAATACGGTGCGACCATCGGGCAAACGGCCTATGCCATCCCCATGTGCTCCTAAATCGGTAATTTTAACTATCGGCTGATCTGTCATACATGTGTATCCATCTGATTAAGCACCTATTCTACAGCCAAAGCCAAAGCGCTGTACAGGATTGATTTCATTATTATTTTTTATTGCGTCAAAACCCGCTTTGCCGCAGCGCACAAGAAAAACTTAAAGAAACCAATGCGTTATTCAGGTATACTTTAAGCTAAAGGGGACTTCTACGCGCAACAGCAAAAACACAATCAACATTAACGGAGAAAGATACATCCATGATACATTTCGGTCATACTACAGCGACATTTGCTCCATCTGATGAAACGCTTAAAAATGCGAATATTTCAGAAGCCGACTACGAAGCCATGTATAAGCGATCGATCGAAGACCCTGACGGTTTTTGGAAAGATATGGGCAACCGCATCACATGGTTCAAAGACCCCACTGTTATTAAAAATGCAGATTACACAGGCAATGTTGATATCAAATGGTACGAAGACGGCGTATTGAACGCCTGTTACAACTGTATTGACCGCCACTTACCCGCTAAAGCCGACAAAGTGGCTTTTTATTGGGAGGGTGACAGCCCTGAAAATGACGATACCGTGACCTATGCGCAGCTTAAAGATCGCGTCAGCCAAACTGCTAATGCGCTCAAAGAATTAGGTGTTAAAAAAGGCGACCGCGTTGTTATTTATATGCCCATGGTACTAGAGGCCAGCTATGCCATGCTAGCATGCGCCCGCATTGGCGCTGTGCATTCTGTTGTCTTTGGCGGATTTTCACCAGATTCGCTTGCAAACCGTATCAAAGATTGCGGCGCGAAAGTCGTAATCACCGCTGACGAAGGACTGCGCGCGGGCAAGCCTATACCGCTCAAAGCCAATACCGATGAAGCGCTAAAAAGCTGCCCTGACGTGGAAAAAGTTTTAGTCTTCAAACATACAGGCGGCAGCATCGAATGGGATGCCCAGCGCGATGTATGGTGGGGGTTAACGGTTGGCAAGCAATCGACTGATTGCCCTTGTGAGGAAATGAACGCCGAAGATCCGCTATTTATTTTATATACGTCAGGATCTACTGGCAAACCCAAGGGCGTTTTGCATACAACGGGCGGATACATGGTGTATGCATCTATGACGCACGAATACATATTTGACCTCAAGGCCGATACAGATGTGTATTGGTGCACTGCCGATGTGGGCTGGATTACAGGGCATTCTTACTTGGTTTACGGCCCGCTGGCCAATGGTTGCTCCAGCGTCTATTTCGAGGGCGTCCCTAGCTATCCCGATTTCTCACGCTTCTGGCAAGTCGTTGATAAATATAAGGTCAGTGTCTTTTATACTGCACCGACCGCTATTCGCTCTCTGTTAAAAGCGGGCGATGAATTTGTGACCAAAACGGATCGATCTTCGCTACGGATTTTAGGAACCGTGGGTGAGCCGATTAATCTGGAAGCATGGCTATGGTATTACCACGTCGTCGGCGGGGAGCGTTGCCCGATTGCTGATACATGGTGGCAGACCGAAACAGGCGGCATTATGATTAGCTCCCAAGCTTATCATACGCTTAAACCTGGCAAAGCCTGCAAACCGTTTTTCGGCGTTAAACCCGAACTTATCGGTAAAGAGGGCGAGCTATTAGAGGGCGTTGCCGAAGGCCGCCTATGTATTTCTGGATCATGGCCTGGGCAAATGCGCAGTGTCTATGGTGACCATGATCGCTTTGTTAACACCTATTTCTCTCAAGTTCCGGGGAAATATTTCACAGGCGATGGCGCACGACGCGACGTGGACGGAGATTTCCGTATCACAGGCCGCATTGATGACGTTATTAATGTATCAGGGCACCGTTTCGGTACAGCCGAGATTGAAAGCGCCATTGACGAGCATGAAAGCGTCGCCGAAAGCGCTGTGGTTGGCTTCCCTCATGAGCTCAAAGGACAAGGTATATATGCGTATGTTATCTTACGTACTGGTCTGACCGCTGATGATAAAGTCAAACAAGAGATCATCCAAACTGTCCGCGATATTATTGGCCCAATTGCTACGCCAGATGTCATTCACTTTATTGACGATCTACCCAAAACCAGATCTGGCAAGATCATGCGCCGTATCTTGCGCAAAGTCGCTGCAGGTGACACGCAAGACCTTGGTGACACCTCAACGCTGGCTGATCCGGGCGTTGTCAAAAGCTTATTAGCAGTAAATAATAATACTTAAACGCGTATAAAATCCCCAAGCAAGGCATCTTAGTTTGCCTTGCTTTTATTTAGCCAAAATCTTTTATTTACAAATAGTTATTGTGCACGTGCAGCACAGTTATTTCTCTGGCGTTTGTTGCTTTTATGATAAAATTAGAAAATAGACGAGTGCAAATTTTTGAACGAGAGGAATCACTATGGTTGAAACTTCATTGCAACATGTCACAGAGATGACTGAGTACCAAACTCTGGTCTACGAAAGAAAAAAAGTCGTGACCAAACTCTCACTTCTCATGCTAGCCGCATATTATATTTATATTCTTGTAATTGCGTTTTCTCCGGAAGCCTTGGCTCAGCCCGTTGGGGATGGCCCAACAACATGGGGAATTGTCGTGGGATTGGGGCTGATCTTTTTTAGCTTCATCATCACAGGCATAGCGGTTCATATCGCCAACACCGAATTTGAACCCTTGCTGCATAAATTACACGAAAAAGTTAAGGAAGGAGATTAATCATGGGTGAAGGAGTAAACATCACAGCTATATCGATGTTTGGCATCTTCGTCGCTTTAACGTTGTTCATTACATATTGGGCCGCGAAGAAGATGACAGGAACCAAGCACTTCTATTCCGCTGGTGGACAAATTACTGGTTTCCAAAATGGCCTTGCCATTGCAGGGGATTATATGTCGGCAGCATCGTTCCTCGGGATTTCGGGGCTGGTCTTTAGCGCTGGTTATGACGGGCTGATCTATTCGATCGGCTTTTTGGTCGGTTGGCCGATTATCCTGCTTTTGATTGCTGAACCACTACGGAACTTAGGTAAGTTTACCTTTGCTGACGTGGCTTGCTATCGCTTGCGACAGCGTCCAACGCGGACTTTAGCATCGCTAGGGACGTTAGCAACGGTCGCTTTATATTTGATTGCACAAATGGTTGGATCAGGAAAACTGATCGAAGTTCTATTTGGCATGGAATATGTCCACGCAGTTGTCTTGGTCGGTGTTTTGATGATGATTTATGTGACCTTTGGCGGCATGATTGCCACCACATGGGTTCAAATTATCAAAGCGGGACTTTTGCTATTTGGGGCGACGTTACTGGCCTTTATGGTCTTATCGCACTTCCATTTCAGCATCAGCGACATGTTTAACACAGCCATTGAATCGCATAGCAAAGGCATCGATATTATGGGCCCAGGTGGCTTAGTATCCGATCCTATTAGCGCTATCTCCCTTGGTTTGGCGTTAATGTTCGGTACCGCTGGCTTGCCTCACATTCTGATGCGGTTCTTTACCGTTCCGGATGCAAAACAGGCACACCGTTCGGTCTTCTTTGCGACAGGCTTTATTGGATACTTCTATATCCTGACCTTTATCATCGGTTTCGGTGCGATCGGCTTACTGCTTAACACTCCAGGCGTTTTGGATGAAGGTGGTAAATTGATTGGTGGCAACAATATGGCTGCGATCCAGTTATCAGGCGTCTTAGGTGGCGATCTGATGCTTGGCTTTATCTCTGCCGTGGCGTTTGCAACGATCCTTGCCGTGGTATCGGGTCTGACTTTAGCGGGGGCTTCGGCCATATCGCATGACCTGTATGCCAGCGTGCTCTGCAAAGGCCATGTTGACGAGAAAAAGGAAATGCATATTTCCCGTCTTGCAACCATCGGCTTGGGCATAACCGCTATCGTACTAGGTATTTTGTTCGAAAAACAAAACGTGGCCTATATGGTTGGCTTAGCCTTCGCGATTGCAGCCAGTGCAAACTTCCCGATTTTGATCCTATCCATGTACTGGAAAGATCTAACCACGCGCGGCGCGGTGATCGGTGGAGGCCTAGGCCTGCTAACCGCGATCTTACTTGTGATCTTAGGGCCTATTGTTTGGGTTGATGTTCTTGGCAATGCTGAGGCAATCTTCCCTTATAAATACCCTGCGCTGTTCTCTATGACGGTTGCGTTTGTTGGTATTTATCTGTTCTCGAAAACGGATAATTCACCAGACGCCGCGTTAGAGCGCGCCAAGTTCGAGGCTCAATATATTCGTGCTCAAACAGGAATCGGCGCGGAGAAAGCTTCGAAACATTAATCGAGTTCAGCGTACGCATAAATCCTGTGCGTACGCTGCTGATACGACCCTGTATAGACTTGGCTTACTGATCAGTTCAGTAAGCCCTTTCTTTTTAGGCAGCATAAACATTATGATTGTTAAAAGATCTTAGAACGTCCACTTAGCTTTGATTTTTGCACCGTATCCTTGATACTTTTCAGCAAAGTCCCCATCGAAACCCAGATCAAAGCTAAGCTGATCTTGCGTATAAAGCTCCACCCCAGCCTTCACAGACAAACTGTTACGTTGCGTTGCCTGTCCTTGCGTCGTAAAGGCATCCCCACCACCAACAAAACGAGACGAGCTATTCACGCCATCCGTTTTAAACTGGTGTTTCCAGCCCAAATTCACATATGGCGTATATGTATATGCATCTGTTTCAAAGTTTTTCCGTGCCTCAACAGAGATATTCGAATTCAAACGATGCGTTGTTGTCGATTCAAAGCTTTGCGCAAAGACACTATCCTTTTCCTGATAGCCTTCTTGTTTCAATGTTGTCCATTCAAGGCCTGCCTTCGGGATCAATGTAACATCATACGGCGCGGCATATGAGCGACTAACGTCAGCGCGCAAACCGTAATGATTAGCCCCAAAATCAGCATTCGCAACATCGCTTGATGTATTACGCGCCGCATCATATTCATGACGCGCATAAGACGCCACAACATCCAAAGCCCAATCGCCTTCAAACGCGTAAGACCCATAAAGTGAGGCTTGATAACTATTAATTGTGGTCTTATCACCATCGCGGAAATCGCCCATATCCACATCAGTATCAGCATAGCCGAGCGCAACACCAACGATCCAATCCTGAGCAGGAATAACATCATAACCAACCATCACGTTTTTCGACAGACTTTCATAACCCGCATAGCCTGCATCGCTGTCTTGACGTCCCTTAAATCCATAGACCTGTCCCCAGAAGCTATTAGGCGTCGCAAACGAATCCCAAGCAGATCCTTCCTCATAATCTTCACCTGTACTGACCCCTGTTGCAACCGATCCACTTGTCTGGAAACCACGAATAGCCCCAATGCGCCCACCAATCTCTGAGAAACCACCTTGGACGACCTGGTTAGACACACTTGCCATGGCGACATTAGTGTTCGGAGCAATACGCTGCAAAGCCTGTGCCCGTGCACCATCCGACAACCCCCGAAGTGTTGTTAGCTCGTTACCGAGCTGCGTTGATGGCGTTGCGTTTCCGGCAATCAAATCATCCAATACGCCAGCAGCCCCCCAGTGAAGCTAACTGATGATACTGGCGCGAAATAAGCTGCCGCCACAACCTGCGACTGCCCGACATTTACGTTATCAATAGCTAAGTTAAATACGCCCTGATTATCTACCTGTACATATCGCAAGATGACATCTTGCCCCACATAAGCAGACAAATCTGTGGTCAAATCAATTTCACGAGTTGTCCAATCCTGCGTAGCGGGGTCTCCGACCTCTGTTCTATACGCCGCTACAATAATATCGTTAGAATCCATTGACGTAATTGAACTTCCCACCTTCAAAATATCAAAGCGAGCTTGCTGATTAGCCGCACCGGCATAATCTAACGTGTTTGGCGTAGAATACGAACCAGCCCCATTATTAATGGCCGAATCAAAAAATATCTTATTTACTCCAGACGACACAGTAAATGTTTGGTACAAAATACTCCGCCCCGCGCCTGTCTGTGATGTGTATGCATAGCTATCATTTGTCAAAGATGGGTTAATTGTCCCAGCAGAAGCCGATGTCGACCCTGAACCTAAGGAAATAGGATTTGAACTACCTTCATTCACTAATGTCCAGCCATTCAAGCCATCTTCAAAAGTACCGTTAACAATATTGGCACTGGCCATTAACGGAGACAGTAACATTGTAGAGATCAGACACGCTGACATCAGTGAACGCGCATTTTTTTTCATGAGTAAAATCCTAAATTATAAAAAAAACAATAAGTACTAACAAAGGCACAACGCACACCTTATAACACACCATATTACAAAAGAAAATACTCAACCATGAGTACGCTCAATAGCCCACAATATAATCCATAACTTTACACCCCTCACAACACGCCAACCAAAAGCCCTTTTCTTTTGATGGGGACTATTATAGTCTCTCGCCTATGCAAAATGATGGGACACATATTTTAGTCATTAAATTGAGTGCTTTAGGCGATTTCATTCAGGCGTTAGGGCCTATGGCGGCTATTCGTAAACATCACCCTGATGCACACATCACCTTATTAACCACCAAAGGCTTCAAAGGCTTTGCCGAGCAATGTGGTTATTTTGACGATATCTGGATTGATGAACGCCCGCAATGGTATCAATTCGGCAAGCTTTCAGCTTTTCGTAAATCCCTCAATGCTCGTGCATTTACTCGTATTTATGATTTACAAAACAATGATCGCAGCAACGGGTACTTCAAATTACTTCAAGCGCCAAAACCCGAATGGGTTGGCACAGCCAAAGGCGCTTCTCATAGCAATACATCGGCGGAGCGCACGGCGGGACACGCCTTTGATGGGCACGTGCAAACCCTAAGCTTAGCGGGCATTACCGATATCACTATTGACCGTTTAGAATGGATGGACGGAGATATTTCATCCCTCCCCTTACCAACCGACAAAGACTATGTCGTCCTTGTCCCTGGCTGCGCCGCCGCACATCCTTATAAACGCTGGCCCGCCGAAAGCTATGCTCAGCTTGGCAATGCTTTGGTTGAGCAAGGGATCATCCCCATCCTAATTGGCACTGCCGAGGATAAAAGCGCGACCGATGCGATCAAAGCCGCCTGCCCTGATGCGATTGACTTGAACAGCCAAACATCTCTCGCCCAGATTGTCGCCCTTGCCCGCAATGCCAAGGCCGCAATTGGCAATGACACTGGCCCCATGCACTTAATCGGCGCAACAGGCGTGCCGTGTTTATCGCTCTTTTCCGGTCACACAAACCCGATCAAGCACGCCCCCAAAGGCGACGCTGTTACCGTGCTACAGGAACAGGATTTACACAACCTGCCCGTCGAGCGTGTTTTAGATGCGTTTAATACGATCCATCAGCATTAAATTTGCATCTTAGCAATCTCAATCAAGTTTATGTTCTTCGTGCCTGTATATTAGCGTTTAACTGAACAACAGGAATTTGATCCATGTCTTATAAAGATCGTATTGATAGAGTGTGTGATTACATCGCTCAGCATCCAGACAGCAAACTCACGCTGGACGAGCTAAGCGATATTGCCGCCTTATCAAAATTTCATTTCCATCGTGTTTTTACGGCTTGCACAGGTCTGAATGTTTTTAAATACATTCAGCTTTCTCGCCTTAAAAGAGCCTCATCATTACTCGTTTTCAAGCCCGATATGAAAGTCATTGATATCGCGCTAGAAAGCGGTTTTGATAGCCACGAAGCTTTTTCCCGATCTTTTAAAAAACATTTCGATCAAACCCCTTCGCAGTTCAGGAAACACCCTAACTGGCCGCATTGGCACACAAAGCTAACCGGCCTCACCACAGAAGGAAAAACACATATGAATGTCAGTATTATCAATTTCAAAGACGTCAAAGTAGCCGTTTTAGAACATCATGGCTCTCCTCAACTTATTAACAACAGCAAAGAAAAATTCATTAGCTGGAGACGGGAAAGCGGATTATCCCCCGTCACCCAAAGCCGTACATTCGGCATCCCCTATAGCGATCCGAACAATACGCCTGATGATGACTTTCATTTTGATTTGTGCGGATCGATCACACATGACGTTCCCGCCAACGCTTACGGCATCATTACAAAGCACATCCCCGCTGGACGCTGCACTGTTGTCCGCCATACAGGCAGTTTGGATAATATATCAGACAGCGTTTATTATCTTTATCGCGACTGGCTACCCGACAGCGAGGAAGAGCTGCGTGATTACCCTTGTTTCTTTGAATATCTCAATATTTCAGCCAATTTAGAGGAACATGAGCTCATAACAGATATTTATTTACCCCTGAAATAAAGCCCCTTAACGTCTTTTTAACTTCTCACCGTCATAATGGCCTCAAGACTATAGAAAGTTATGACGGTGACAACAAAAACAGACACAACAGGCAGCGCAACACGTGACCCTAAACAGCATTTTAGCGATGCTGTTAATGGACAAGTTGTCAGTGATGACAATCAGCCTGATTCTCCAACGCAACCAACCTCCGCCGACCGTCAACAATTTCAACGCGCAGCGACACAACAACAACAGACACAAGAGAATTTACTCTTATCTTTGTTGGCTTATATGTTTAGCCCCGACAACCAACAAGCAGGCTTCCCCGCGCCGACATTAGAAATCTTTGCCGCTATTTTAGGATTTGGTGATCCCTCCGCCTTAACACAATGGATGGATGACGTTAATGATTCAGAGCTCAAAGTTACCACTGCCCTACAAACCTTACCTGACAATGGTTCCTCCGTTGATCATAATCGTTTGAAACAATTTGCTCACGAAAAACCCATCATATTCGAACGCAGCGCTGATAGAAATGAAATGCTGTCCAAATATCCCGGCATATCAAACCTACTTGCAACGATCCGCGATGGTGAACATAGTCGCACAGGCGACATCGTTTACAATACGGCCTTTGGTAATCGTACAGTTGATTTTACACACATGACGGTAGATCAAGTTCTGCAATGGCAACTTGATAACAATCCTCCTGGCAAAGGCACAGCCGCGGTTGGCGCTTATCAAATTATTCGTCCAACCTTATTAGAGCTAAAAAAGAATATGAGTCTAACAGGTAATGAGCTTATGGACAAAAATTTACAGGATGAAATGGGCTTAGTTCTTTTAGAAAAGCGCGGCCTATTTGATGGCCTAACGACTTCAAAACTTGCCTTAAATATTTCCAAAGAATGGGCATCCTTCCCCAAAGATGAAAGCGGACGCAGCTATTATGGCGGAGACGGCATTAACTCCGCACAAATTGATTATAAAACCGTTGTCACAGCCATTAATGGTGTGAACGAACCTGCTACAATCACGAACGATCCGACAACTATGCCGTCATAACAGGGGCCCATAGGACGTTTTCTAGTGCCTTTGCTCCCGTTAGTAACATCACCAACCGATCAAACCCTAGTGCACAACCGCTACTCGGTGGCATGCCGTATTCCAACGCTAACAAAAAATCTTCGTCTAATGGGTAGCGCTGACCATACAGGTCTTGTTTAATTTGCATGTCAGCCTCAAAGCGAGCGCGTTGCTCTGCTGCGTCAGTAAGCTCGCTAAAGGCATTGGCGACCTCAACGCCGCATAGATACAGCTCAAAGCGTTCAGCGTAGCGTGGATCGTCTGGCTTCTTACGGGATAGTGATGCCATACAAACGGGATAATCATACAAAATTGTTCCCTGACCTTGCCCCAGGACAGGCTCTATTTTATCAGCCATCACGCGGAAAAACAGATCGTCCCACGCATCATCGTCGGCAACGCGAATACCAAGCCCATCAACAGCTTTACGAAATAGATCCGTATCATCCAGCAGCCCGTCCAGCTCCAAGCCTGCATAGGTTTGAAACGCATCGCGCACAGATAAACGGACAAAAGGTTGGCTTAGATCACATGCTATCTGGTTATGCGATAGCTGCGTCACGCCAAGCTTCTGCGCGCACACTTGGATCAAGGTTTCGCAATCCTCCATCATGGCCGTGTAGTCTGTATCCGTGCGATACCATTCCAGCAGCATGAATTCAGGGCTATGCAGCCGCGAGACATCCCCATTTCGATAGACCGGACAAAGTTGATAAATGCGCGGCATCCCCGCAACTAGCAGCTTTTTCATCGCAAATTCAGGCTGGTATGTAAGTACATAGCATGCGCGGTTTGCAAATCAGGCTCCAGCAATGTTGTGGCAAACCCATGAATATGTGGATCCATCACCGGCGTCACTTGTAAAGCGGGCGTTGTTACTTCATCAAACCCCTGATCCTCGAACCACATGCGTAAGGCTTGCGTGAGCGTGCAACGCTTTTGCAAGGCGGCTCTTTTGGCTTCAAAATTATGTGGCATCCACCATGTCATGGGCTGTTGACTTTCATCTTTATACAAAATAATAAAAAAATACTTGCATTCCCCTGTAATAGACGTTAAAAAACGGCTGCATTCAAGTAAGGATTTAGAACGATGAAAGCTGATACACATCCAGATTACCACGAAATCAAGGTCGTATTGACTGATGGTACAGAATACACAACCCGCAGCACATGGGGTAAAGAAGGCGATGTCATGAAATTGGACGTTGATCCTTTGACTCACCCAGCATGGCAGGGCGGAACAGGTAAAGTTGTTGAAAAAGGCCAACTTTCCAAGTTCCAAAACAAATACGGCAATATGTTTGGGTCTACAGACTCATAAGCATTACAAACGTAATTATACGTTCAGGATAAGTCTCCTCCATAAAACACCCCGCTTAGAAGCATGGCTCGGCGGGGTGTCTTTTTATGACATAAGGCAAATAAAAAAGCACGATGTCTCGTGCTTTTTAGAGTTAGCCAGCTTGCTTTTCACAAGCCTTACGCTTTACGGATTGTATCCAAGAACTTCTTGATTTCACCTTGCATGAAATTCGCTTTTTCAGCCATGCTACTGGCAACCGCGTTCAAATCATTGGCTGCTTTGCCTGTTTCTGCTGCCGCAGAGCTAACCTGAGTAATGTTTGATGTCACCTCACCCGTACCTTGCGACGCTTGCTGAACACTGCGGGAAATTTCACCTGTAGCCGCATTTTGTTCCTCAACAGCAGCAGAGACAGATGCTGTCGCACTGGTCACCGAATCAATAACCTCCGCAATTTGATTAATCGCATTGGACGTTTCTAGGGTCTGACTTTGAACCTCTTTGATAATTTCGGTAATTTCCTGGGTCGCCTTAGCTGTTTCACTGGCTAGCGTTTTCACTTCATTCGCGACCACCGCAAAACCTTTACCGGCCTCACCAGCGCGTGCAGCCTCAATCGTTGCATTAAGCGCTAGCAAATTAGTTTGTTCAGCAATATCCGTAATCACATCTGCGACAGACCCGACCTTTTCAACCGTTTGCGACAAGCGGTCCATTGTTTCTTTTGTTTCCGAAACAGAGGCTTTAGCGCCACGCGTGCTTTGCTCTGTTTGCTGCATTTGCCCTGAAATCTCATGAATAGAGGCTGTTAATTCCTCTGTTGCGGCTGAAACCGATTGTACATTTTCAGATGCATGCGTTGCCGCATTCGAAACAACAGAGGCTTGCTCACTTGTTTGTTCCGCCATCACTGTCATAGCTTGGGATGTCCCGCCCAATTCTTCAACAGCAGAAATCACGCTTTCAATAGCATCACCAACTTGATGTTCAAAATTATCGGCCAAGTCCAACATGGCCTGACGACGATCTTGTTCAGTTTTTGCTTTCAATGCGTCTTGTTCTATCTCTAATTTTCTGGCCTCTGCCATACGCTCGTTCAAATATTCCAGACCTCGGGCCATATCGCCGACCTCGTCCTTGCGGTCAAGACCAGAAACTACGATGCTTTTATCCTCTGCAAGATCTTTAATTCCATCATTAATTTTGGATAAAGGCACAACAATACCACGACTAATTACATAGGCAGCCCCACCCAAAACAAACAGCACAAAAGCTAATATTTTCGCACTACGAATTAAACTTTCTTTAAAAATGGCATCAACATCATCAATATAAATTCCCGATGCAACAACCCAGTCCCAGCCTGGCACCAAGAGCGCATATGAAAGTTTGGGCATGTACACATCTGTTTTAGGGTTGTGAAAATAATAGTCAACAAATCCTCCACCTTTAACAGCTTTATCACGCATTTCAACAAAATGGGTTTTACCATTTGCATCTTTGTAACCTGATACATCTTGCCCGAGTAAATGTGGTTTAATAGGATGTCCAACGACCTTAAGATCTGTATCAAACGTAAAGAAATAGTTCTTTTTATCATAGCGCACGGACGCCAAGGCTCGTAAGGCTTCCTGTTTAGCCTCTTCTTCAGACATTTTGCCTTCTTTAGCCAAATCACGATAACCAACAACCAAAGACTGCGCAACTTGTACCAAGTTTTCTGTTTTTTCTTTACGGTCTTCCAATAGAACTTTCTTGTTATCTAACACAAAAAAGCCACTAATTCCTACGACCAACACCAAAGCAATAACGACCATAGCGCCAATTTTAATCGACAACCGAAAATCCTGAAAACGCATTTTATTATCCTCACACTTTTTTAAAATAATCCCTTCGTCATAGCACATAAAGAAGATTACTAACAGCCCTTCTTTATTTACAAAATCAGACACAATTGGGAAAAGAGTAAACCTGATATCATCAAAAACCCGCACAAGGCGGGCTATTTCTAAATGGTGGTGTATTCAGGTTAATCTGCACAACAAATCTAAAAATGACAAGTATATGACCTTAAAGCATTAAAATAGAATGATTTCTCTGGCTACTTTTCAGTATTAAAACAGCTCAAAAAGCATGTAAAAAGGCTGCCCTGGAATGAACCAAAGCAGCCATTTAATCTTCTTTCAAACAGTACTCTTAGCGATGCAGATAAATATGCGTCTTTTTCTTGAAGAATGACGGGCCGGAATATTGCGTTTTGGTAATAAGATGGGAAATTTCCGTCAGGCTCTTATAATAAACCCCGTCATACAGAAAGCATGATGCGAGGCAAAAAACTTCATATTTCTTCCGCTTGTATTCTCGCACCAGCACGATGCCATGGGGCAACTTGATCTTATCGTATTTGCCTGCCCTCAAAAGAACCTGCCGTGCATATTCGACCGGATCGTCTGTGTTTAAATCGGTGCAGACCGCGTCTGGCGTATAATGCTCAAGGTGAATGCGCTTGATCAGCTCAAAGATCAAATCGTCACGGGTGATGTATTCAGGGCATGGTACAAAAAAGCGTTTTTTGTATTCGGCTCGCAGATCAGCAGTATCCGAGAATTGCAGCCTGGCGAATTGGCGCACCATGAACATATCGGCGTGTTCATTCGGCGCTTTCTGGTCATCCGCCAGCAGTATTGGCATCAGGCTCTCCCAGTTGGTTGAAGCCTCAATCTGGCTGGTATTAGCTGCCTGATTGTTATTTCTTGCTGTGCTTTCAATAATTGCGTTCATGTTTGCTTTCCTTTCTTACTTCTGTTCTCTTCAAGAGGCAGAATTGCTGCGTTTTTCCCATTTACCGTTCATAAACAGATAGTTAGATTTTATCCACTTAAGTATCGGCATATGGCTTTCTTTCTTCTGGTATGCCGTGAGAGGCAAAAATGACGATGGCACATCAAAGTTTTTGTTCCCTAATCCTCTGGTTTGCCGTCAGCTGGCAAAACGACGATGCCTGTGGTGTTTTTTTACAGGCAGGCTATTGAGAGCCGATTAGCTTATAGCAAGTGGTAATAGCGCATTTATACCTTGCAATTTCGGAATATATATCCTAATATGCTAGGTATGTTAAAGAGATGGATCACAGATAAACTTCAGAAAAACATTGCACAGGTTCCTGCTGTGGCTTTGCTTGGGCCGCGTCAGGTTGGCAAAACCACGCTGGCCAAGGCTGTGGCAAAGGGTATGGATTCCCTATATCTCGATCTTGAAGCCCCTGAAGATCTGCTAAAACTTAGCGATCCGACAAGTTTTTGAGTACGCATAGTGATAAACTGGTCATTTTGGATGAGATCCAGCGCGCGCCGGACCTGTTCATGACTCTGCGCGGCCTGATTGATAAGAACAGAGAGCAAGGCCGTAAAACTGGACAATTTCTGCTGCTGGGATCCGCTTCGATGGATTTGCTGCGCCAATCATCGGAAAGCCTAGCCGGGCGGATCAGCTATATTGAAATGGGCGGTTTAAATGTGCTGGAAATTGGTGAAGAGAAAAAGGATTTGCAAAAATTATGGGTACGAGGCGGGTTTCCGGACAGCTACCTTGCCGGTGATGACGATGCGGCCATGGATTGGCTGGAGGATCTGATCCGTACCTATTTGGAACGTGATGTGCCGCAAATGGGCTTCCGCGTCCCTGCAAACAGGCTCCGCCGACTATGGACCATGCTTGCCCACCTGCAAGGCGAGACCATCAACTATTCAAAGCTGGGCGGCAATCTTGAAATTGATGGCAAAACCGTCAGCAATTACATTGATATTCTCACCGATTTATTACTGCTCAGGCGCGTTGAGCCTTGGCATTCCAATGTCAAAAACGGCTGGTAAAATCACCGCGCTATTATATTCGAGACAGCGGCATTCAGCATCGCTTGCTGGGTATTGGAAATCATGATGCCCTCTTATCAAACCCTGTGTTGGGGAAAAGCTGGGAAGGGTTTGTGGCGGAAAATATTAACTCTGTATTGCCGCGCCGCGCTGAAACATATTTCTATCGCACATCCGCTGGTGCTGAAATTGATCTGGTTATTAAAATGCCGTCTTCTGAAGTTTGGGCCGTGGAAATTAAACATGGTGTTGCCCCTAAACTCGGCAAGCATTACAGCCAGACATGTGATGATGTTGGCGCCGCTAAAAAATACGTTGTCTATGGCGGCGATGACGAATTCCCGGTTGGCAATGATGTGACCGTGATTTCGCTGCCAAAGCTGATGAACAAGATCCATTCAGCGCAATCTTAACAAGACCATTTCAACCCTGATTTTGGCGTGAGGTCGGGGCGACGCAGCTATAAATGCAGCCGGACATAGTGCTACCAACGGATTTTCATTGCATATCGCCAGCAGCTTGCGCATCAGCATGCTCAAAAGCCGATTCCATGCGGTCGATTTCCCGTCTATCCAGCCCGTGACGTTGTGCCACATCGCGCCATTGCGCCACCCCAGCGCCGACCTCTTTAATGATCTCTCCGGCTTCATCAGGTGACAGCCTGAAATCCTTTGCCACAGACAAGGCCAGATCAAGCGAGGCCGTGCCATCATTAAGGTCAATGGTGGTCGTCAGAATGCGCGGCTTAACCTCTACAGGCGTCGGGTTCATGTCATAGGCGGGCGAGAGACGCCAGCCCTTATGACGCTCATAAATGAAGCCGTGGTTGCGTAAATGGTCGTCGGTATTGGAAATCAGAATACTGAAAACGATCCGTCGCCACTGCTGGGCCAGATCTGCCACAGGCTCCGCTCCATATTGGCGCAACGCATCTGCAATTTCCAGATAGCTGTGCGGCTCGTTGTCTTTAGCTTGCAGCATGCTCATGGCCGATAGGAAAGGAATGCGGCTTTCACCTGCGCGGTCAAAGCGCCGGATGATGAGGACAGGCTTGTCCATGACCGTTTCCAGTCGCCATTTCGGCACGCTCAGCCCGGCCTTTTCAGCCAGCACCAGCGCAACCGCTTCCCAGACCACGACATTATAGTCATCATCTTTACGCGGGAATTTGGCGATAGATAAATGGCCATCCGTGTCGCGCACGGAGGCTTTGGGCCGCGCTCCGCCCAGTGACGAGCCGGGTGCCAACAGAATGCGTAAATCCTCAGCGTTTTCTTCATCCGCTAGAAAGCGTTCGGTAGCCGATAGCAGTTTTGGCAAGTCCACCAGTGGAGGTATTGTTCTTTGCCCCTTGGGAGCAAGAAACGGGCCGTCTGGCGTGTCCGCAAAGCGCAACGCTCCCTGCCGCGCCTCGTCATTAACACCCAGCAGGAAATCCGCTTCACCCAGCGTTCGCATTTTTTCGCCAGCCGCGCGGGCGCGCTGCCCTTCCGCACGGCGCATCAGAACACGCCCCCAGCGATCAGGCGCGGAATCGCCAATAGAACCGAACAAGCTTTGGTCAGCCAGCGTGTGAAAAGAACCCGCCGTCAAGGCTAGCGCAGGCTCCAGCGCGAAATGCTCTGGATGTTTCAGCCAGCTATCATGATATTCAAAGGACGCGCTCTCACGGCCTTTGCGGTTGTGACACCACAACCGTCCGACAGGGTGGTTTTCCGCGCCCAGCTCAATGGAGACATAAATTTCACGGCTACTCATGAGGGCTCCTCCTTAGACGGAAGGCGGATACGCTTAGGCAGATTTTCTTCTTCCAGCCTGCGTCCTACCACGTCATGATTGGCATCTGCCAAATCACCCAAGCGGTCTGTCAGTCCCAGCGCAAACAATACGGAGGCATACCCCCCCAGCGAAACCGAAGGGTCGCCTTTTTCAATTTTGCCCAGCGTCGCCCTGGATATCCCGGCACGTTCCGTCATTAATGCCATGGGGATACGGCGGCGGCGGCGGCTGTCGCTGATGTCCTGCCCCAGCTTGCGCAGAGCTTTCTGGACGGGAAGAGGAAGATTTGTTTTTTTGCCATTTTATACCTTTTACGGCTATTATCAGAGCCGTTATCTTTTATAACGACTACTATAATATACTTTAAATAACAAATCAAGCTCAATATAGTTAATGTGCACAATAATATGCTTTAAGCTGTTTAATGTGTAATACAATAGACATAAATTGATTTTTAAGGGTGTGAGTGGGCGGCATTTTTGCAGAAATCTCCGACAAAAGGTTTATTATACGTAGAACTAGCAAACCATGAGTTTGTTAAGCGCGATTAAAATAAACTACTAAAGGCCTGGCTCATAAAAACCCTTCAGAAATACCGCCTACGAGCCAGTTTCTTTTGCCATCCTCATGATTGCTGCAGCTCTGTGCGGTGAATAACAGCTCTATTCATGCATAATATGCGGTAATTATATTTGCTATAAAATTAAGCCCATTCAGCAATTCCAATCTCACAAAGTAGCGCACCAACACATTGAACAGCGAGATCAGAGTCTTGCTCTCTGATTGGTCGCAAGACCCTCTTTTCCTGCTCGGAGGGCTTGGCACGTGCATGAAGACGAGCAATTATGTTTGCAGCATTCACGGCGATAATTTTGCCTTCCTTCTCAAGACGCTTAATTAGTTTACCTAAATCCAGAGCCTCTTCTTTCTGCAAATTAAAATAGGCTACATTGCCAAAACGATCCGGATAACCTAACTGGCGTCCGACATCATCGAAGCCATCCTCAATAGCCGCCAGCCTTTTGGGTTTTCTTAAAACGACTGATTGTGTGCTCGAACTATGAGCTAAACCCTTCTCTCGCGCGATTATAATAAGCGTGCTACAAAACAACGATAACCATTTGATATTTTTCAATAAATTGGAAAAGTCGCGCAAATCATTCTAATCAAAACCTGAAGGGCGTATAGATATTTAGTCCTTATCTTTTTTACAGCCTCTGCAGGCATTGGAACCCTCGCACTAAAACCCCATGTATGATCAAACTCAGCCCGTTTTTCAACAGGATCAGCACTCTGTTCTGGAGGTTTTATATGCGGCAGTGGCTTTTTCTTGGTCTTATTGCCACCCTTATCCAGCCTTGGAATTGATAGTTTTGATTTCTGATATTGAATTAGAAGACTATTATCATCTGTACAGACAACAAGCTCGGCATCTGCAGGATATCCGGTCAACCTTTTGATTAAGTGTACTGGCTATCTCAACATATTGCTGTTGCAGGCAATATGGATGAACCGTACTTTCACTGGCTAGCCTGAGAGCTTTGAATATCTTTTTCGCCCCGTTGTCTGATTTGTTTTTGATTAAGGCTTCATGGCGTTTTATTGCGATCTGAAAAGATAGCTTTTCCCATGCAAAGCGATACCGCACATAAGAAGATATACTGTCATTTGAAAGAATAGACATCTTTTGATCCAATAGATCAATTTTTGTCTCCAACTCCTTATTACAGGTTTCCAAAAGCTCGTCCGCCAACTTTTTAAACTTCTTATCGCGTTCTGGATCTAAAAATTTATCAATTTGATTGGCTACGATATTGCCTTGCGTTGCACCAAACACGGTGGAAACGCCACCAAGGATATATGCACCAGCAGGGCCAAAGAGAAGCATTCCTAATCCAGATCCCGCGATTCCCCCGACGATTCCCATTCCCCCCTTACTGACAGAGTCTAGAGCAATATTAAAGGTCGCGGATTGGAAGGATTGTTCGCCCTTTTTCCAGTCGAGTGCGTTACGAACTGCGGATACAACAGCCACCGATGATAATATATCATAATCATCCAATTCTTGGCCCGCATCTATGGCTTGTGTTAATAATACACTTGCCTTTTCATGGGTATAGTGCCACTTTAAGAGCTTGATCAGATAAATCGGACTCATCAATTTTCTGAGCTGTTTTTTCGATACGTTTGGAAAAGTGATCTTTTATATCGTTTTGCAGATCTTGCCTTTCCCCTTTTGAAAACGACTTCTCATATACTTTTTGAGCTTTTTCTTTGACATCTAAAATTTTATCAGACAGCAGTGATAGACCCTTGCTGTCTTCAAACAGGGCAATAAAAATAGAAAGCGTTTCTCTGTCGCAATCAAGCAACCCTTTCCAGATTAGTGTTGTTTCAATTTTAATGTTGTTATTCATTAACTTTTTCTTTCCTCAAAACATCCAGCAAAACCACCATCGCATAGGTGTCCTGCTTGCAATACTCGGTTAAATTATCCCAAAGATCAGGCCAGAGGGATTCATGCAGGTCGCCGGACATAAAGCTCCCATACTGACGCATGGCTTCACCGCCATGGCCAATCTCCAGATCGTCATAATTCAGGTCAGTAAACGCTGGCAGAACGGCTTTGATTGAGGCGGAGCTGTTTTGATTGGGATTATAAAGCCAGCGGCTTTTAAACGGCACCAACAAGTCTAAAACGCGTGCGTTGATCGCTTGGATGGCTGCGGCATGCTCAGGAAAATCATTCGCCAATTCATTATTACGTGCAATCTCAAATGCCTGATTATAAACCAGCACTGTGCCTTCACTGCCGCAAAGCTCGATAAGTTTTTCGGCAAAAGAGCGCCGTGGATCCGTCCTTTCCTTATGCAGATATTCATGATGCTCAAGTTCTGCGCCGGGGCTTTGCTGGACATGCACCGAAAATTGAAAAGGGATTTGTTGAAATGGGCGCGTGCCCTCAAAAAGCGGTATGGCAGGCATCACGGTTTCATAATCCAGAAAATAGAGCGGATACTGGATCTGCCTCAGAAAAGCAGAAATATTGGCGCGATCTACAATCGTCTCACCATTCAAATAACTTTCAACATCCAACCCTTTTGCGCCGCTTGGGCGGATGTGATCAGGCAGTTTTTCAATATGCAGGCCGAAACGTTTGGCAATTTCTTCGGCTCTGGGTTTTTGGAAGACATCATAAACGGAGTATTCTGGCGCATGCGCCCAGCAATAGGGTTTGTAATCACATTCAAAAGGCTTGAAGCATCTGGCACCAATCGACATCTCCGGCTCGGTTTTTCGCTCAAGGATATATCCGAGCTGCCCGGCCACTGCGTCCACTTCACCCTGTTTGGCAAACACATGGCCGGAGATCTCTTCCAGCCTTAAAAGCTGCTGCGGATCAATCTCGCCGTTTCGAACATACTCATTGTTGATCACCATCATGAAGCATTTGCGGATCCGGTACCCAGCGCCATAAAAAACGTGGTACTGAAATGACATGTCATCGATGTGGTAATCCTTGACCTGGGTTGAGCTTTTGACCTCGATCAGATCCCATTCATCGCTGCCATCCACACGTTTCAGAATATCAATTCGGGAATATGCCAGTGTTCTGTTTTGCCTTAATCTTGAGCATGATTTATTGCTTTTGGCCAAGGACGATACGCTAGGACGCAAATTACAGGACATAGGTCTTACCGTTCCCAAGAAGCGCGTGGCAAAAAAACAATAATCTGGGCTTCAAACCCTGATATGCGTTACAGCGCATAAATTGCGCCAATAAATGCGTTATAACGCATATTTGTAAGCGTTTTTCACAAGTTGCGCGCAGTTTTCATGATTTTTACAAGATAATTCTTGCAAATATAAAAGTTTGTTTTATAATTTATAAAAGATGGTTTTAGATAAACAAAGTAAGGCTTCGGGAATGGCGCACATAAACAGACAAATTAGAAATCGGCTTCTTAAGGCTCTAGAGGTTAGCCCGATTGTGTTTCTCAATGGCCCGCGTCAAGCTGGCAAAAGCACTTTGGTTCAAGCTATCGCAAAAAAAGAATACGTGGCCGAATATGTGACGTTTGATAGCACAACACAAATGGCCGCCGCCGCCAATGCACCAGAGAGTTATCTCAGAGAACGTAAAGGCGCATTGATTATCGATGAGGTGCAGCTTGTTCCCGAGATTTTCAGAGCCTTAAAGGTTGTTGTTGATGAGTTGCGTCAAGAGCTGGGGTCAAAGCTTAAGGGGCGTTTTCTCCTGACGGGGTCAGCTAATATCATGGCCTTACCAAAATTGTCAGATCCGCTGGTGGGGCGCATGAATATTCTTACGCTATACCCGATTTCTAGTGCCGAAGCTTTAGGAGGCAAAGGGGATTTTATTGAACGGTTATTCAATAAAGATTTTGAAGCTGATTCTGGTCAGCATAAGCTATCAGATGTCATTCGTGCTTCAACCTTCCCTGAAATATCGGGGGCAGATATTCATGAGCGCACAACTTGGTTTGATGGATATTTAACAACGATATTACAGCGCGATGTTCGCGCACTGGCAGAAATAGAAAAATTAAGCACACTTCCCAATCTGCTTCGTATTTTAGCAAACCGTGCAGGCGGATTGATCAATGATGCTGACATTGCACGTGATGCGGGTTTAAACCCCGTAACATCTCGTAATTATAAAACACTCCTGAAGATGTTGTTCCTGACATTTGAATGTGCGCCATGGTATCGCAATATTGGCAAACGCCTTGTGAAATCGCCAAAGGGATACATGACCGATACGTTGTTGCTCTGCCACTTGCTACAATACGAATTAAGTGACCTTGAAGCAAACAGACCAGAGCTCTTTGGCCATGTTCTTGAAAACTTTGTGGCAACAGAACTGCTGAAGCTTATGACGTTCCGTGATGATAAAATGGATTTGTTTCATTTTAGAACCAGTGACAATAAAGAAGTTGATTTTGTGTTAGAGAAACCAAATGGGCATTTGACAGCCGTTGAAGTGAAGAAGAGCGATAACGTTTCAAAATCAGATTTCAAAGGATTGGAAGAGTTGCAACGCATTACAGGAGATGATTTCGTCTGTGGTGTTGTTCTCTATCGCGGCAAAGATGTTGTGCCTTTCGGGCAAAATCTATGGGCTGTGCCAATCAGTAATTTATGGAGATAATCACCACCTTATGTGCGGTGATTTATTCTTCTCATTGACACATCTCCAAAATATCTATATATCTAGTTATATGGATAAATTAAATGTTATAAGCGCATTAGATGCGCTGGCTCAGGAAAGCCGTTTGGATATTTTTCGCCTGCTGGTGGAGAAAGGCCCCGATGGCATCATGATGGGCGCGATTGGGGAAAAACTGGGACTGCCCCATGCAACACTGTCGTTTCATTTGGATAAACTGCGCCAATCAGGATTGATCGAAAGCGAGAAACAAGGTCGAGCAACCATCTATCGCGCAAATTACGATATCTTGGTCGGGACCATTCAATACCTGACCGATAATTGTTGCAAAGAGAGCGATATGACGTGCCGTATTGAAATTAAAGAAAAAGCCTGTTGTTAGAAAAGGAAATCATCATGAAACTATCAGACGTTAAAAAGCATTATCCGAACTATCAGCCGTGAACTTTAAGCTGCCGGATGGCTCATATGTGCCTCAGCATTTTCATGTGACTGAAGTTGGTCTTGTCACCAAGCATTTTATTGATTGTGGTGGTGTGGAACGCAAAGAAACGGTTGTGAACTTCCAACTTTGGGAAGCTGGCGACTATGACCACCGTATTGCGCCACAGAAGTTTCTAAGCATTTTGGATATTTCTAAAAAGGTCATTGGTGATGCCGATGATCTAGATATTGAAGTGGAATATCAACAATCCACTATCGGCAAATTTGGCCTTATGTTTGACGGCACAGATTTTGTTTTGGTGAACAAGCAAACAGACTGCTTGGCCAAAGATGCGTGCGGCATTCCTGAAAAAGCAGATCAGGCAAAAGACTCTTGCTGCTCCCCCAAAAGTGGATGTTGCTAAATGAAAAACGTGCTTGTTCTTTGTACTGGAAATTCATGCCGCTCTGTAATGGCCGAAGCGTTAATTAACCATCTGGCGCTGGGAGATACAAGGCCGTGAGCGCGGGCAGCAAGCCCGCAGGTTTTGTACACCCCAAATCCATCGAAACACTCAAGCGCCATGGTGTTGAGGCTGGCGCGCCGCGCAGCAAATCATGGGATGAATTTGACGGGCAGAATTTTGATCTGGTGATTACGGTCTGTGATGCCGCAGCCAGTGAGGCTTGCCCTGTATTCTTCGGTAGCCACAAAAAACTACACTGGCCCACACCAGATCCTGCCAACGCCAAAGGCAATGAGGAAGAAATAAACGCCGCATTTGATGAAGCATTTTCTATGCTCAAAACCAGAATAGAAAAAGAATTGATCAATCATGCTTGAAATCTTCACCACTCTTGCCAGCACCATCACATATGATCTTTTACAGATTGACCGCGAGACACATCTGGCCGAAGCGGTGCATTTCTTTATTGAAGATACGACGAAGATATTCTTTCTACTGACAGCCCTCATGCTGATTGTCGCGTTTTTACGCTCGTGGGTTTCACCGGAAAAAGTGCGTCACTGGCTGGATGGTAAACCCAAAATCATCGCCTATGGGCTGGCGGTCATTTTAGGAGCGGTCACGCCATTTTGTTCCTGCTCTTCTATTCCGCTGTTTATTGCGTTTTTAAGCTCAGGTATTCCGCTGGGCGTGACGATGGCGTTCCTGATTACATCGCCGATGGTGAATGAAGTTGCTGCCATTTTGTTCGGCGAGGCTATCGGCTGGGATTTCACACTGGCTTATGTGGCTGTAGGTATGATCACCGGCATGGTCGGCGGCGCGTTGATTGATGCGTTAAAGCTGGAAAAATGGGTTGAGCCGTTTGTGTTTCAGGCCAAAATGGCTGAAGGCGATCTGGATGAACCTAAACTGACGATTAAAAAACGTTTTTCCCATGCGTGGGATGAAACGGCTGATATTCTAAAGCGCGTTTGGCTATATGTGCTGATTGGTGTGGGCGTGGGTGCAGGCATCCACGGTTTTGTTCCACAGGAATGGTTTATTGAACATGCGGGCGTTGATAATTTGTTTGCTGTGCCAATGGCGGTTATTATGCTGTGCCGCTTTATTCTAACGTGACGGGCGTTGTACCTGTGGCTGAAGTCTTGATCGCCAAAGGCCTCCCTGTGGGAACAACGCTTGCGTTTATCATGAGCACCGTGGCGATTTCTCTGCCAGAGCTGGTCATCTTGCGAAAAGTATTAAAGTTGCCGATGCTGGTATTCTTTGTCGCTTATTTGGCGCTAGCTTTCGTCATCTTAGGCTATGGATTTAACTGGTATTATCAATAACGAAAGGAAGATAAAATGAAAAAAGTAGAAGTATTTGGAACAGGTTGCAAAAAATGCGTCACCACCGAGGATATGATCAAAAACAAAGCCGAGGCCATCGGTGCAGAAATTGATTTGCACCATGTGTATGACCCCGTTGCTATTGCCTCTCGCGGTATCATGACTACACCCGCCGTCATGGTGGACGGCAAGCTGGTGCATAAAGGCGGCCTGCCCAGCGATGCGGAGATCGAAGAATGGATCAAGTAGCACAATCACCCCTTGGCATTTTCGAACGTTATCTCTCGCTGTGGGTGGCTTATGCATTGCCGCCGGGGTTGGGCTGGGGCTGCTCGTGCCGGGTGCGTTTCAAACAATCGCGTCCCTTGAATATGCCAGCGTTAATTTGGTCGTGGCCGTGTTTATCTGGGTGATGATTTACCCGATGATGGTCAATGTCGATTTCGCCTCTCTGAAAGACGTGGGCAAAAAGCCCAAGGGTCTGTGCATTACGCTGGTCGTGAACTGGCTGATCAAGCCCTTTACAATGGCGGCGCTGGGGATTTTGTTTTTTGAGTATATCTTTGCTGGATTGGTTAGTCCGCAAGATGCCAAGGAATATATTGCGGGGATGATCCTGCTCGGCGTTGCACCATGCACCGCAATGGTGTTTGTGTGGAGTCAGCTTGTAAAGGGTGATGCCAATTACACGCTGGTGCAGGTATCGATTAACGACATCATTATGATTTTTGCTTTCGCACCGCTGTTGGCGCTGCTGCTGGGCGTGACGGATATTATCGTGCCGTGGGAAACACTGCTGCTCTCAGTTGCGCTTTATGTGCTGATCCCATTGATGGCTGGCTATGTGACACGCAAGAAATTGGATGATTCAGGCAACCATGAACGCATTGGTAAATTCACGGCACAAATCAAGCCGTTTTCGATTATGGGTTTGTTAGCCACAGTGGTCTTGCTGTTCGGGTTTCAAGCGGAAACAATTATCGACAAACCGTTGGTCATTGCCTTGATTGCTATTCCTCTATTGATTCAAAGTTATGGGATTTTTGCTGTTGCCTATGGCTGGGCTTACTTGTGGAAAGTACCATTTAATCAAGCGGCTCCAGCTGCGTTAATTGGTACATCCAACTTCTTTGAGCTGGCTGTTGCAGTGGCCATCAGTTTGTTTGGTCTGAATTCCGGTGCGGCTCTGGCGACAGTTGTCGGCGTGCTAGTTGAAGTTCCTGTGATGTTGTCGTTGGTTGCTTTTGCCAACCGAACACGAGGTTATTTTAATTTAAAATCATAAAAAATGTTCGCGAACATTTTTGGAGCGGACAGGTCGAACAAAAAACGATAGTCTAATCAATACAATCGCCGGAATTGTACCGCAAAGCCACGCAACCATTGACCATGGGCGTGGCTTTTGCTTTTTCCCTTCCCTGTAAAGCATATTAGGTACTTCCGGCGATTGAACCCTATGCGGCGGGCTTAGGCGCAGGAGTTTTTTAGCGCCAGAAGATTTTTTTGGGTACGCGCCCCCACCGCCAATCATCAAAAAACCAGTC
>LZQP01000008.1_pt1 | contig 44437 bp, 47 predicted proteins | sample 768551 | NCBI WGS metagenome assembly LZQP01 (sample SAMN05207184, study PRJNA324509) | oil field metagenome | isolation source: sample BH-FW-16 from oil reservoir | place: India: Bombay High | collected 2015-12-03
GGAAAGCCGTCTCGAATGCATGGAGATGCGTCTCATTCCCGGGCGAAACCTGCAGCGCCGCGCAGTCGACCTCCAGAAACCCCTCCTGCGCGAACCAGTGGCCAGAAGCTTCTTGCAGGAGAACTCCGGAGAGGTGTGCAGATAAAGCGGGCTGGTATCCCCGTCATCGGTCCGGAAAGCCGTCTCGAATGCATGGAGATGCGTCTCATTCCCGGGCGAAACCTGCAGCGCCGCGCAGTCGACCTCCAGAAACCCCTCCTGCGCGAACCAGTCAGACAGCGCCCGGCGAACCTGCCCGCGCATCAACAGGAAAGGCCGACGGTCCCTGTGCCGCTCAGAATGCCACCATTTCCCGTCTGTCATTTGTCCTGCCTGAGTACCCGGAAAAGCGGAAATATGTGAACCGGCGCTTGGCGAAACACGCAAGTGCCGGTATGGCGGAGCCCGATCAAGCGCGCTGAAACGGTGCGCTCTATAGCACCGGCACAAGTCCGGGCAATTCGGGAACACATATGGCGTTGAATCGCAGCGAACATCCGCCGGGGCAACATCATCGAGTATACCGACGGACAGCTCTATTCCGTCCTAAAGGCTGAATCCTTCCGCCCCGGCAAGGGCACGCCGACCACCACGATCGAAATGCGCCGCATTTCGGATGGCATCAAGATCGTCAACACGTACAAGACCACCGACAAGCTGGAAAAGGCCTTCGTCGAAGAGATCGGCTACACCTACCTTTACCAGGACGGCGACAACCACGTCTTCATGCACCCGGAAACCTTCGAACAGGTCTACGTGACAGGCGCGATGCTGGGCGACAACGCTGCTTTCCTTCAGGAAAACATGGAAGTTACGCTGCAGATGTTCAATGGCGAGCCTGTTTCGGCCACGCTGCCGGCACGTATCACCGCAACGATTGCCGAGACTGAGCCGGTGGTCAAAGGCCAGACCGCATCCAGCAGCTACAAGCCAGCCATCCTCGACAATGGCGTCCGCGTCATGGTCCCACCGCATATCGATGTTGGCACCCGCATCATCGTGAATACCGAAGACAACACCTATCTGGAACGCGCCAAGGACTAAGCGTCCCTGCGATCCCAAGTGACCTGAGTGCCGGCCTAGTGCCGGCACTTTGCGTTTGGGCCAAAACTCCTTTCCAGCCTGCTTTCCATTCCGAAAATGGGTGCGACATTTCGAAACCAGTTTTGAGAATAATTCTCATTTACATGCAAGACTCGCCCCGATATTGCGAATGAGTTGCAAATTCGGAGAAGGGTATGAGACTCAAGACACAAACCGCCATAAGCATTGCTCTCCTGTTCGGAGCGCTTCCGGCGACAGCACAGGAGGCTGAAACAGCTCCCACACAGTCCGACGCTGTGGAGCTTGATGCTATCGACATTGAGGACACCCGCGCCCCCAAGCTCGCCTATCGCGGCTTCATCGCGGAAGACAGCGGTCTTAGCGTAATCGACAAAGAGGCCCTCACAGGCTTGGAAGACGGCTCTGGCGATGCACTGGATGCCCTTCGTCTGATGCCGAACGTCAATTTCGATGTGAACCAGGTCAGCACCGATCGGGACAACCTGCTCGACCTACGCCCATCCGACATCTCGATTGCCGGCGGACAGACATATGACAACGCATTCCGCATTGATGGTGTCGGCGTGAATAACGTGATGGATGTCAGTAATGACAATCCGCAAAGCATTTTTGATGTCGCTGGCGCTTCGGCCCAGACAATCTTCCTGGACCCGTCCCTGATCGGCGGCCTGGAAGTCCGGGACTCCAATATCTCGGCCAGATATGGCGACTTCTCCGGGGGTGTTGTCGAAGTCAAGCTGCGCGATCCTGCGGACAAGTTCGGCGCCAGCATTCGCTATGGCTACGAAAACGACGACATGATGGATTACATCACCGATGATGACGTCGACCTCAGTGAAGCCAATCCCCCACCAGCATTCACCCGCTGGCGCGTGCATGCGACTATGGATGCCCCCGTCAATGGCAAGCTGAAGCTCCTGTTCGGCTTCGGTCGCAGCGCAGCAGAAGTCTACTACCCTCAGAACGCCAGCTATGGCGGGAACTTCCGGGGCATGAAGTCGACCTCGGACAATTATCTGGTCAAAGGCACCTACGACTTCTCAGATACCCTACGCCTGACCAGCAGCGTGATTTACAGCCCATACGAAAGTGAATCTGCCGCTTCTTCCGGTATCAACAACATCGTCACGACCAAAGGTGGCGGTCTGACTCTCAAGACCGAACTGGATGGGCGCACAGGACTGACTGACTGGCTCATTCGAGCCTCTTATGTCGATTCAGACGCAAGCCGCGAAGCGCCGCCAATCAACTACAACTGGAGCTCCCTGGCGCCGAGCATTGATTTCTGTACTGGCAGCAGCTGTACAACAGGCGGCATCGGGAATCTGGACCAGGTCCAGCGCGACTATGCCCTCGAAGGCGAAGCAAACCGGCAGTTATTTGGCGGCGAATTCGCCTTCGGCGGCCAGGTCGCCTATGTGGACGCCCATAAGGGCCGCGGCAAAGAACTGCGCATGTACTCCCGCGGGGTCTATGATCCGGACACGGTCTGCGCAGACCCCAGCGATACATCCTGCATTGATGGCGAGATCGCAGCCCTCCAATACAACTTGTATGAGGCATACGATGCGGATGCAGAGATCCTGCAGGGCTCCATCTGGGCGGAACAGGCGCAAAGCTTCGGCCCACTGGACGTCCGCGCCGGCGTACGTGTTTCGACGGATGATTACCTCGAAAACACCAACATTGCTCCACGTCTCAGCGCGGTCTGAACATTCGTGACGACGTACAGCTAACCGCAGGTGCCAACCGCTACTACACACGCAATTTGCTTGTTTATGCCATCCGCGAACAGCGCCCGGATTCCTATCTCTACCGCCGGACTGGCACAGTGGATGGTGACAGCCTGGTGTTCAGCCCGGACGATTGGTACCTGTACCTCTGGAGCGTTCCGACCAGCTATCACGATGCGGAATCGACACGCCATATTCAAATGAACTCACCATGGCCCTCACCTTCCCTGCATGAGTGCTTTCAACGGCATTGGCCGCATCAAGGCGGTTCAGCGCTGGCACCGGGACCAGATCGTCGGCAGGACCACGTCAAGAGTCATGGAATATGACGAGAATGATGATCCCTACACACGGCGCGTTTATTACCCGTCCAACGCAGGGAAGACCGACTATCTAGGCCTATCTGCTGAATGGGCGGGTAGCTGGCGGAATTCTTCCCTGATCCTCAATGCAGAATGGTCTGAAACTTACAACAACGCCGCAGACGAGGGCACCTATTTCGATGACCTGGATCCAGAAGAGCTGATGCTGGATCTTATTTACTATAAAGGACAGATCATCTCTCGCGCCCAACTTCAGAATGAGGCTTATCGTAAAAACTACGCCACGCCATTCACAGCCAATGCGGCACTCCGCTCAACATGGCTGCAGAAATCACTCGACACGACTCTCTGGCTCTACTGGAAAGGTGAATACGAGACGATTGGCGACACCGGCGTGAACGAGACGATCGACGGCGTCCGTTATGACGTCTACGACGAGGTCACCCGCAAGGCTTCTCTACGCGTCGACCTGAATGCCACCTACACCATCCCGGAACTTGACCTGGGACGACTGCAGTTGGAAGCACGCATTTCCAACCTGCTCAACACACTACCGTACACGGACGTGACAGACAGCAACCCTTACCAGCGCGGCCGCGCCCTATGGGTAGGGTTCAATCTGGCGTACTAGAGACACGGCAGACACCCAACGAAAAGCACCCGGCCAGCCAAAACTGGCCGGGTGTTCTTAATTCAGCCTGTAGCGCATCTTCGTCTTATATGTACGGGTAGACCAATCTGCCTGAACCGGTGCGACCGGATATGGAACCGCATCGCGCAACTGGCTCAGGGCGGCCTTATCAAGCCGCCGACTTCCTGAAGACTCCAGCAACCGGCAATCAAGAAGCTTCCCTCCCCGGTCGATCACGAACTCAACGCCAACATCCCCCTCTTCTTCGCGCATACGCGCCGCAGGCGGGAAGGTCTTGAACTTCGCAAGATGACCGAGCACCAGACCATCATAACTCGAGAGGATTGCCTGATAACCGGCTTCAGCATCCTGATCCGATGTCTCGACATCGGTGTCCGTTGATTGGCCGGAATGACCTGCATTTCCCGGCACCATGGCGGGGACTTCCACAGGTTCCGGAGCGGGCTCGACAATCTCCTTTGGTGGAAGCTCGGCAACGACCTCCTCTACAGGATGCACAGCAGGTTTCGATTCTGCCGGTTGGAGTACTTTTTCCGCAGGCTTCGGTTCCAGGCGGGCTTCCTGCTGCGGCATCTCTGCCGCCTCAATTGGTTCCACCTCCACTGGCTGCCCTGCCTCGGCACCACTTGAGCCCAGAGCGACCCGGAGTGACGTCTTTTCAACAACCACAACCTCATTACCTGCCAAATAAACCAGGACCCCACCCGCTCCGGCAACATGCAGCAAGCCGGATGCAACCATCAGAGCAAGGAAAGGCGACATCCGCATCATTCGCTGCGGTTCTCCGCTGAAATCTCGACTGCTTTGGCACCAGCTTCCGTTGCAACATCCATTGCATCAATGAGGTGCTGTGAACTGGCTGATGCATCAATCGCGATAACCAGTACGCGCTCCAGGTCTTCTGCGACGGCTTTCCTGAGTGCTGGACGCAGTGCCTGGGTATTCTCGAATGCCTGACCATCGAGAACCCAGCGCCCGCCCTCCTCCATCGGTGGCTGCAGCACAAGGGACGTATTCTCGCTTGGGACCGCAGAGCTGGCCTGCGGCAAGTCTACTGTCACCACAAACTGAGCGGCGTTCGCTGTCAGCAGCAGAAATACGATCAGCATGAAAACGACGTCGATTAACGGCGTGAGGTTCGGCTGGCCGTTATCCTCACCAACCATATCGCTGGAAGCATCACGTATCATGTACGCCCCCTTGCATGTCTGCAGCCAGCGACAAAGCTGTCAGCAGGGCCGCCGCGTCCGCCATCCGGTAGCGGATCCGCGAGCGAAACCAGGCATGGCAGACGAGGCAAGGAACAGCGATAATCAAACCGATGACCGTGGTAATCATGGCTTGCCACAGGCCGCCTGCAACAACTCCCGGCTCAACAGGCCCGGTTGAGCCTCGAGAGACTGAAACGCAACCATGAGACCGATCACGGTGCCCAGAAGGCCCAGCAATGGCGCAAGCCCTGCAATCGTCGTCAAACCTGTCAAACGACGCGAGAGCTCCCGCCCCGCTGCTTGCAGCTCAAGGCTCGCGGCTTCCTCCCGCAGCGTTTTATCTGTGCGAAGATTGTCCTTCAGAACCTTCACGGCGGCGACGTAGAATGGCTTGTCAGACTGTAGCTCGCTGAGCGCTTCCTCCGTCCCCTTCTCTGAAGCTGTATTGCGAATGGAAAGGGCCCTAGCGTGGCTCACGCCCTGTAACCGCATCAATGCCAGTCCGCGATCGGCTATCAGGGCGAGAGCGATAACGGAGCACGCAAACAAAGGCACCAGTACGATACCCGCAGGCTGAAGAAAGAGGTCAGCAGGTCAGACATAGTCACAGGTCACAGTGTTTCGAGGTAAGCCACCAAAGCGTCTTTCTCTGCGGGGGTCAGATTGAGCTTTGGCAGCAACTCGCTGGTTTCAGGAAACAAGGGGTCATCTTCCATACCCTCGCGCGGACGTGGGCGGGCGCCGCCTGCATCGTAAAGGTTCACGATCCCGCGAAGGCTGGGAAACAAACCATTGTGCATGTACGGTTCCGTACGCGGGACATGGCGCAAGCTGGGCGTTTTGAACTCACCCACATTTTCCGGCACATTCGTCAGGGCATATCTGCCCAGATCCTCATATTTCCGGCCATAATAGGCCAGCCCGATATTATGGAATTCATCGTCGGTCAGTCGGGGCCGGAATGGCACGTCATGCATCTGGCCTTGGTACGGAAAAGGTGCAGGCCGAACAGTTCCTGATCCGTGAAACGGTCCCGCTCACCAGCCAGAAAGACGTCGAACTTCGTGCGACGGGTCAGCGTACGCTCATAGGCAGCAAGAGCTGCGTGATGTCTTCCATCGCGATCTCATCACGCCCTGTTATAGCGCGGAATTGGGATGGATAGTCTGGATCTGCATTCATGGTCTCGACCAAGGCCGCCTGCGTCTCCGCCATCTCGACAGGATTGGAGATCGGCATGAGGGCCTGATGCTCCAGACTTATCGCAGCCCCATCCCACATGAAGATAGCTTGATCCGCCTTATCGAGCAGGGTCGGCGCATTCCGCCGCCCCTGCTGGCGATCATGCCCAACGGATGTCCGGATGCCGTCTGTAAAGGCGAGATCCGGATGATGACAGGAAGCGCAGGCAATCTGTCCGGAAGCACTTAAAATCGGATCGAAGAACAAGACTTCGCCCAGCTGCTCCATTGGGTCGTCAGCGATCGGGTGCGGGCGTCAAGAAGAGCCATCTCCTGAAAGGGGGTATCGCCGGTTGTCTCAACAGCCGGCCAGCTATCGACAGGCCCGGAATAGGCCTCGCGTAAAGCAGCCCCCTCCGCGCAGACTTGAGGGCCGCACCCCAAGTCTGTCTCCGCTACAATTTCAGGCACATCCGCAGCTTTACAGGAAACCGCCAAAAGGCAGCCCGTTGCAAAGAGGACAGTCCGGGCAAGCCTCGCGAACCGTGATGGTCTGTTTTGCGTAAATGACATTCCAGGGAGATCTTTCTGCTCCAAAATAAAGAATGATACTCATTCTCATGTTTATCCCGGATGTCACCTGAAACAATCGTCGCATGCCTATTGCAGCTGCAATTACCTGTTTAGGCATACGAAATGCACGAATTGGCGACGGATACCGGCTTCTCACCCGTTAGATGTTTCAACCAGTCAGATATTTGCGTGATTTAAATGGCACGAAAGAAAACACTCCCGCGATGGGGTCTCGTCGCAATTATTGCAGCCGCAATCGCTCTCGGAGCCTATCTGTTCGTCTCCTTTTCCTCGAAGGGGGAAGAAACAGCGCTGCAGACCGAAAAAGTCACCCTAGCGACATCGAAGTCACCATTCTGCGGCCGGCAAGATTGCGCCGAAGGAAGAAGTCGCGGTTGGTGCGCAGGTGTCAGGGCAGCTGGAGAAGCTGTATGTTGACGTTGGCGATACGGTCGAGGCGGGTGATCTGCTGGCCCAGATTGACGCGACGATCGCCACGACAAGCGTGGAAGCAACCGCGCCCAGCTGAAAGAGCTGCGTGCGAGCCGGAAACAACAGCAGGCTTCCCTTGAACTTCTGAAGTCCAGGCTGAACGCGCAGCATGCTTTACGAAGCCGATGCCATGGCCAAAGCGGACTATGAGGCTGCTATAGCGGACTATGAGATTGCTCAGGGCAAACTTGAAGCGATCGACGCCCAGATCGAACGCCAGAGTTCGACCCTGCAGGCCGACCTCGCGTCTCTGGAGTTCACGAAAATCTACGCCCCTATCTCCGGCACGGTGGTCTCACTGGAAGCCGTCGAGGGCCAAACGCTGAATGCGAACCAGACCGCTCCGACGATCCTGACCATTGCCGACCTGACGACGATGACCGTCGAAACAGATGTGTCGGAAGCAGATGTTCTTCGGATCACCAAGGATCAGGCTGCCTGGTTCACCACGCTCGGAGATTCCGACTACCGCTGGGAAACCAAGGTCCGCCAGGTGCTGCCGACACCGGAAGTGCTGAACGATGTTGTGCTCTACAAGGCCCTGCTCGATGTGGACAACCCGGACGGCAAACTGCGTACTGAAATGACGGCACAGGTCTTCTTTGTCGTTGGCTCGTCGAAAGATGCCGTTCTGGTGCCGATAACAGCGCTTCAGACAACGCCGCAACGATCGGCCAGCACGACGTCTTCAGGCGAAGCGAACAGCGGAAAGCCGCCCCCCATGCCAGCCGGCTTCAGCGCAGCACGTGAGGCCAATCCGGATGCGGATATCGCATTGGTCATGGTTGTCGGAAGCGACGGTGAGCCGCGCCCGCAGCCTATTCTGACTGGCCTGCGCACCCGCTCGCAGGTGGAAGTCCTGTACGGTCTTGAACCGGGCGATACAGTCGTTTCCGGAAATGTAAGCCCCGCCAAAGTCAGCAGCTCTGCCAACCGCCAGAATACCCCGCCTCCGCCGCCGATGATGGGCCGCTAAGGGGCACACCATGGAAGCTCCGCTGATCAGCCTGAAAGGCGTCAAACGCTATTTCGGATCGGGCGACACCGAAGTGCGCGCTCTGGATGGCATTACCCTGGATATTCACTCCGGTGAGTTCGTCGCGATTATCGGACAATCCGGCTCCGGCAAATCGACCCTGATGAACATTCTCGGCTGCCTGGACCGTCCGACGGAAGGCACCTACTTTGTGCGTGGCCAGGACATCTCGCACCTGAATGCGGACGAGCTGGCCGCCATGCGTCGCGAGACATTCGGCTTTATCTTCCAACGCTACAATCTTCTGGCCAGCATCTCGGCTTCTGAGAATGTTGAGATCCCGGCCGTCTATGCAGGGCTCAACAATGCCGACAGGCGCGAGAAAGCCGAGACCCTGCTCACACGTCTCGGCCTTGGTGATCGAACAGGACACAAGCCAAATCAGCTGTCCGGCGGCCAGCAGCAACGTGTTGCTGTCGCGCGCGCGCTGGTCAACGACGCCGAAGTCATCCTGGCAGACGAACCGACAGGGGCGCTCGACTCCGGCTCCAGTAACGAACTTCTGGGCCTCCTCGAAGAACTGCACGACGCGGGCCGTACGATCATTCTGATCACGCACGATCCGAAAGTCGCCGAACGCGCCAAACGTGTGATCGAGATCAGGGATGGCCGGATCGTCTCGGACGTGGATCCGGCGATGTGAAACAGCCCACATCAGATACCTATCGCCGGAAGAACAAGGGCACGTCTCCGATTACACAGGTGACCGAGTCGGTGAAATGGCGTTCCGCTCGCTGCGTGCAAACCTGTTCCGGACGGCTCTTACCTTGCTGGGCGTTGTGATCGGCGTGGCAGCTGTCGTCGCCATGCTCGCTATCGGTCAAGGCAGTCAACGCGAAGTCATGTCCCGTTTCGAGTCCATGGGCTCAAACCTGCTGTTTGTCCGTCCCGCGCCCCAGGAACCCGCATGCGTGGGGATGCAATTGCCACGCTGACCCTTGCGGATGCGAACGCGCTTGAAGAGCTTGATAACGTTCTGGCCGCTGTGCCCTCCCGTTCAGGTTCTGCGACCCTGCGCGTGGGCAGCAATGATTACAGCACCTCGATAGAGGGTGTCTCAGCCAGTTGGCCCATCGCGCAGAACCGCGGCATGCTCTACGGGACCTTCTTCACAAAAGACGATGTGGATCGCCGCGTCGGCGTCGTTGTGCTCGGCACGACGACGGCCGGAAACCTGTTTGACAATGTTCAGGATGCGGTAGGCCAGTATATCTTCCTTGGGGGCGCACCGTTTGAGGTCGCCGGCATTCTGGAAGAGAAAGGCGCCTCCTCCTGGGGACAGGACCAGGATGATGTCGCGCTGGTACCAATTACCACCGGCATGATGCGCCTCTTCGGACAAAGCTACCTTTCCTCAATCACAATTGCTGTCGATGACACAGACAGGATTGATGAAACGGAAGCGGAGGCCACGGAACTCCTGCTTGCGCGGCACGGCACGGAAGACTTCCAGCTGCGCAACACAGCCTCGATCCTGGAATCCGTGCAGGAATCCCAGAACTCGTTTTCGATCCTTCTGGGTTCGGTGGCATCCATCTCGCTGCTTGTCGGCGGGATCGGCGTCATGAACATCATGCTGGTGAGCGTTTCGGAACGCACGCGTGAAATTGGTGTCCGCATGGCGACGGGCGCACGGCGGTCAGACATCATGGCCCAGTTCCTGATCGAATCCCTGGTCGTCGGAGGACTAGGTGGCATTGCCGGCGTATTGATAGGGTTTGGCGTGTGCCTCATTCTTGATGCGAATGGCATGTCCGTCGTGATCACAACGATGCCGGCAGCCCTCGCCTTTACCTCCGCCATGATCACCGGCCTCGTCTTCGGACTGCTGCCCGCCCGGAAAGCGGCGCACCTGGACCCGGTCGCAGCCCTCGCTTCGGAGTAAGTCATGATCAGAAAGACCGCCCTCTCCGCATCCTTCCTGGCGCTTGCCGCTTGTGCCTCTCTTGCTCCGCGAACGGAAGTTACCGAACATGAACTGGCCCTGCCCGCGGACTACGATAACGCCGCCGGCCTGACCGAGGTCCGGACCATCGAAGCAGACTGGTGGGCTGCGTTCGGCTCACAAAACCTGAACGCTCTTGTGACGGAAGCGCTGGGCGCCAACCAGACTCTTGCGGCAGGAATTGCCAATGTCGATGCCGCACGCGCAGCGCTGAAAGTATCAAACGCCTCCCTGCTCCCCCAGGCCAACGCAAGCCTTTCCGCTTCGAGCGACACCGAGAGCGGACTTGATGATGTCAGCTCTACCGGCCGCCTCTCCGCGTCCTACGAGCTAGACCTTTTCGGCGCCAATGCTGCCAGCAGGGCCGCATCGCAAGCCAGTCTGGAAGCGAGCCAGTTCTCCCAGCGCTCTCTGGAACTGACCGTCCAGTCCGATGTGGCGTCCACGTACTTCAATCTTCTGGCCACGCGCGAACAGCTGGAAGTCGCGCGCCGGAACCTTGAGATCTCCGAACGTATCTTCGAGATCGTGGAAGTTCGCTACAAGGCTGGCACAATCTCCGGCTACGACGTGTCCAGCCAGCGCGCGCAGCTCGCTACGGCCCGCGCGCGGATACCGGAACTGGAAGCGCAGATCACCAGCTGGAGACGTCACTTGCATCCTGCTTGGCAGGTGCCTCAGGAGTTTGCTGCTCCAGAGGAGCCTATCCTTGCACTTGAACTGCCGGTGGCCGAACCTGACCTGCCATCAGACCTGCTCCTCCGCAGGCCGGACCTGCTACAGGAAGAAGCAAATCTGCGAGCTGCTGATGCCAACGTCACGGTTGCCCGTGCAGCCTTTCTGCCTGGCGTCGATCTTGGCGCAGCCTCTCCAGCGTCCTGAGTGGTGGCGGTGATCTCACCGGCTCCATCTCAGCATCCCTCGCGCAGACCATTTTTCCGGCGGCCGCTTGAGGGCCAGCTTGAGAGCGCCAGGGCCCGCCAGGCGGGGCAACTGGCCAGCTATCGCAGCGCCATCCTGAATGCCCTGCGCGATGTCGATGTCAGCCTGACCTCGATCGAAGCGAATGCGCAAAGAGAAGACCAGCTCCTTGTCGCGCGTGAGGCATCCAAAGATGCACTGGATGCAGCAGAGTTGCGCTACCGTGCCGGGACAGATGACCTGACCAGCCTGCTGAGCGCACAACAGGCCTACTTCACAGCTTCCGACAACTATGTGCAGGGCCGCCTGAACCGGTTGACTGCCGCACTGAACCTGTATGTCGCGCTTGGGGGCGGGTACTGACGCGGCCTAAACGTCGCGAAAATATATTGACATTCACAATGCCACTTAATTAGCTTGCCGCGAACAAGGTGACGGAGGGCTATGGCTTATGGATGTGTTGCGGACGCCAGACACAAGGTTTGAAAACCTGACGGGTTACAATTTCGCCCCGCACTATTGCGAGGTGAAAGCCGATGATGGGACACCGCTGCGGATCCATTATCTCGACGAAGGCCCCCGGGACGGTGAGGTCATTCTCTGCCTGCATGGCCAGCCATCATGGTCTTACCTCTATCGAAAGATGATCTTACTGACGGGGGTGGGTTATCGCGTTCTGGCGCCAGACCTGATTGGCTTTGGCAAGTCCGACAAACCCGCCGCGGTGGAGGATTACAGCTATTCCGCCCATGTGGACTGGATGGCACAATGGCTTCAGGCAGTGAACCTGACGGATATCACCCTGGTCTGCCAGGACTGGGGAGGACTGATCGGCTTGCGAATGGTGGCCCTGTTCCCTGAACGCTTCGCACGCCTTGTGGTAGCCAATACGGGCTTGCCAGACGCCACCACGATGCCGGAAGAAATGTCCGCCATGCTGGGCGCGATGTACCCCCAGCTGCCCATTCCATCCGCCACCGATGTGGGAGACGCGTTCAAGGCCGGCGCCCCCGGTGCATTCCTGTTCTGGGTCAAGTACAGCGCAGAAAACCCGGACTTTTCGATCCACGACGTATTCGGCCTGCTCTCAGGTATTGAGGATGATGCGGTACTCAACGGATATGAAGCGCCCTATCCGGACGCTTCTTATCTTGCCGGCGCCCGCAAGTTTCCCTCCCTCGTCCCCCTCCTGCCTGAGCACAAAGCCGAGCGCGAAAAGAATGATGCAGCCTGGAAGGTATTAGAGGGCTTTGAGAAGCCCGTATTGACCGCATTCACGGATGACGATCCGGTCACACGCGGCGGCGAAAAGCGTTTTCAGGACACGATTCCCGGGGCGAAGGGCGTTGCGCACGTCACAATTCATGCTGGCGGTCACTTCCTTCAGGAAACCCAACCGGAGGCTTTCAGCAAGGCCATCATCGACTTCATGAAAACGACCTGATCGACAGGCACCCAAGGGATGAAACAAATGGACGTTAAAAACGAAGTTTTCCCAACCGATCCCGCACAGATGACGAGGCTATTGGAGAAAGGCCCGGAAGGACCGATTTTCATGGTCAACCTGCTCAAGTTCAGGACAGGCCGAGTATGAAGACGGGCGCGATACGGACCTGACAGGCCGCGAAGCCTACATGATCTATGGCCGCACCGTCGCAGACATCCTCCCGAAATTCGGGGGCAAAGCCGTCTTCGCCGCGGATGTAACCTTCCTTTCCCTGGGTCAGGTCGAAGAACTCTGGGATGAAGTCGCCATCGCAATGTATCCTGCCCGCGCCGACATGGTTCGCATGTCACTGTCCGAAGAATGGCGAACAGCGCGATTCACAGGACAGCAGGCCTCAAGGGCCAACTCAACATTGAAACGGTATTACCGAGCGCAAACCGGGACTCACCGTGGGCAAAAACCTGTTATCCGACTAGAAAGTAACATTTGATGCAGCCATCGCAGCACTGTGAACCTTTCCTCAAGTCGGATCCGGTTTATTCTGGGCGCTAAAGATGGGGGCAGCGTATTGGAGCCCTGCAGGCTTTCAGGCTCGCAGGTGATGGCAGGAAAGTAAAGATGAGCATGAACCGTTCCGAAGACACTGGAACTCTCGTCGAAGACGGCCGCAGGCTGCGGTCTGAAAGAAACCGGCAAAAGATCATCGACGCCATGTTTCAATTGGTCCGGGGCGGAGAATATGACCCAAGTGTTGCTCGTGTCGCAGAATGCGCCGGCGTAGGGCTGAGGACGGTTTTCCGCCATTTTGACGATGTCGACACGCTCTATCAGGAGATGTCGAGCCAGATGGAAGCTGGCATTTTGCCCGAAATTGCCAAGCCGCTGACGGCCGACACCTGGCAGGGGCGCGTAAAGGAAATGATGGCCCGGCGTATTCGCGTTTTCGAGGATGTCATGCCGGTCAAGATCTGCGCAGGCGTCCGGCGATTCCGCTCTGACTTTCTAATGGCCAACCATACGCGCTTCGTCTCACACGAATCCGCTGCGCTTGCGCTCGCACTCCCTCAGGAAGTGCTGGACAATGAGCCGCTCAAGAATTCTTTCGACATCGCTCTCAGCTTCGACACATGGCGCCGGCTGCGTCAGGACCAGAGTTTTTCTCGCGCCAAGGCAACGACCGTGCTTGAAACCATGTTGGACGCATTAATCGCCGCCGCCGAATGAGTGCGGCACGCCTCCTGGCGCTGGTAACCCTTTTCACCGCGGCATGCGGTAACCCTTCCGTCCAGCAGGAACAGTCCATGTCATGCGGGCTGCCTTCTGATCAGCTCGACTCCTTCATTCGGATTGAAGCGGGCAGCTTCAAAAAAGGTTCTGATCCGGTTTATCCCGAAGAGGCGCCGACATTGACACTTCATGTGGAAGCATTCGATCTGCTGTCACACGAGGTGACAAACAGGGAGTTCTCCAAATTCATCGAAGAGACAGGTTACGTCACAGATGCCGAACGCAGCACCCAAGCTGGTGGCCTCGGGGCAGGATCTGCCGTATTCCGCACACAGACCGGGTCGGTAACGAAGTATCCATGGAAACTCACACCGGGCGCGACCTGGCGCTCCCCTGAAGGCCAGGGTCAGGTCTTTCCGGTCGCGAACTTCACCCTGTTGTGCACGTTTCTCTGGCGGATGCACGCGCATATGCGGCCTGGGCGGGCGGGCGCCTGCCGACAGAAATCGAGTGGGAATATGCCGCCTCTCGTGGCTTGCCGGATCTGACGCGCCAAAACTCCGGCGCTTATGATGCGCAGGGGCGCCCTGTTGCCAACACATGGCAGGGCATCTTCCCTGTGGCGAACACGGCCGAAGATGGCTTCACAGGGACATCGCCCGTCGGCTGTTTCAGCCCGGACAAGACAGGCCTCTATGACATGATCGGAAACGTCTGGGAATTGACAGACACCCCCTATGGCGCGGGCACAACAACGATCAAGGGCGGCTCTTACCTGTGTGCAGAGAATTTCTGCCGGCGTTACCGCCCAGCGGCACGCCAGCCTGAGGATGTCGATTTCTCATCAAACCACATTGGCTTTCGCATAGTGAGAGACATCACCGCACCCTGACATGTCAATTGGGCCAATAGACATACTCGTCACCCGGCTCAAACGTATCCGCCGCTGTCTTGTCGATCAGTATCGGACTTTCCACAGTATAGGGATAGAGCGGTGCTCTGTCATCAGCCCAGTGAGCCTCAATCAAAGCCCGAAGCTCCATCACTTTTTCAGGCATCGCATCAGCCAGGTTTTCCTGCTCTGTCGGGTCGTCAGCCAGATTGAAGAGCCAAACCTTTTCTTGACGCCCGTTCACTTGAAGCTTCCAGTCTCCGGAGCGAACGACGCGATAGTACCCACTTGACCAGAATATTGCGTCACCCTGACGGGTGATGTGACCAGAACCCGTCGCCTCCGGAAGCAAATTTTCACCATCGACCTCAACACCAACTGGCAATGCAGCCCCGGCAATCGCCGCCAAGGTGGGCATCAGATCGACATGGGCGACTGGGGTTTCGATCCGCGTACCGGACGGAATATGTCCCGGCCAAGAAACAAACATAGGCACCCGTATCCCGCCCTCAAACAAGGTGATCTTCCAGCCACGATATGGCGCATTGACCTCAGGCAAGCAATATAGCCTGCGCCACCATTGTCTGAAGTGAAAACGATCACTGTATTGTCGGCCAGTCCCTCTTCTTCCAGCTTATCCATGATACGGCCGACACTACGATCAAGCGCGCGGACCATCGCCGCATAGACCCGAAGACGTTCCGGCTGAATATCACCAACAGCGTCATAGTCCTCACGCGTCGCCTGCAAAGGCGTGTGCACCCCCCAGTGTGCCAGATACAGGAAGAAAGGCCTGTTTCGGTTCGCCGAAATGACCCTGCTGGCTTCGTCCGTCCAGTAATCTGTCAGATAGCCACCGGGCTCGAACCACTCGCTATTGTTGAACGATACAGCATACTGCATCCGTGCCCAGAGGAATTTATCAATAGGATCGAAGTCCAGCTTGGCATTCACGACGTCAGGATCATCTGCAGGCAAGTACAGACCGCTTGCCATCAAAAGGCTCTCATCAAAGCCCTGAGAAGTCGGGCGGGATTCCTCACTGCGGCCAAGGTGCCACTTTCCAATATGCACCGTATGATAGCCAGCCTGCTTGAGAAGCTCAGCGATCGTTACCTCTTCACCCGGCAAGCCCTGCTCCTCAAAAGGTACACCCCCCTCATCTGCCTCGCGATTCCAGATGATTGGCGGCATGCCATTATCCATGTCGTTACCGAACATGGACACGATACGCCCCATACCTTCCGGTGTGGGCGTAAATTCGAACCCGGTTCGGGTTGGGTAGCGCCCAGTCATCAGCATGGCCCGTGAAGGTGCGCATGTGCCCGTACCGGCATAAGCCTGCTGAAAGATAGCACCACGTGCCGCAAGGCGATCAATATTAGGAGTCGTCACAAGGCCGTCGGCGACGCCTCCGCCGAAGGTTGAGATGTCATTGATGCCAAGGTCATCCGCCACGATAAAGATGATGTTGGGCGGACCTTCGAGGCGATCCGTTTCCGGAACCTGCGGCCCCAAGTCCCACGCCACATCCTGGTTCGGCGCGACATCCACCCGCCCCTTGTGGGAGACAAGGAACATGATCACAGCCTTCTTGTTGAACAAGGCCACCCCAGCCAGAATGACAATGAGAGTGGCAATGCCTATCAGCATCTTCTTCAGCATGTTCGTGCTCGCCTATATCCATTCAACAAGATCTTTATACCCCATTACTGGCAGGGCGCGGCTAACCCTCCGCGTCCCCACAGGCGACGCACCGGCTTCACCGCGCAAATGCTGAAAACACCTCACACGACAGAGAAGCACCAAGGAGGTTTGCTTAACTTCTATTGGCATTAGTTATGCCAATTTAATGCCCAGTCAAGTGAAGATCGTTTCTTCAGCGCCGCACCAGGCGCTGAACGAGACGTACGAAAAGCCAAAGCAGGCCGATGACAACAGCCAGAAGGACCACAAGCTGCATCCAGTACGCCTTGAACTGGCGAGCAAGCGTATTGCGTGTGATCTCTTTAAGGGAATCGTATCCTTCCGGCACCTCCAGCACACCAACTCGGTTGCTGTACGCATCATATTCTTCAAGCAGATCTGCGAAAACATCAGCCTTTGCTGGCTCAGATCCTGTGTTTCACCCGGGTCTTGCTCAATGTCATAGAGACGCCACTGACCGTCGCCATGTGGCTTCTGGTTCCGCGTGATTTTCCAGCGTCCTTTCAGGATTGCCGAGTTACCGGAAACTTCTATTCCGATAACATCGTCTGGCTGGTATATCGCGGCTTGCGCGCCTGACAGAACAGGCTCCAAACTGCGCCCGATCATCCTGTCATCCGCGGCATCAACCCCCGCATATTGCAGAAGCGTAGGGGCAAGATCCGTTACGATCGTCCTGGTATCGAATTTTTTCCCTTCAGGCACCCCGGGCCCCGCCATAATAAGCGGAACACGCAGCCCACCTTCTGAGCCAAGGAACTTGAACATATTGTTCGGAGAGGCTGCTGCAATCGCCCATTCCGGTCCGATGAAGCCCCAGCTCCCCTCTTCGCCAATTCCGTCAATCCCGATGTGATAGCCGTGCGTCTTCATCCAGATTGTAAGCCGGATATCATCATCACCTCGCGAGGGTTCCGGGCCATTGTCTGATGTGATCACAAAGATCGTATTATCGTACTGTCCGGTATTCTTCAGGTGATCCACAAGGCGGCCGACCTCGACATCCATGGCTTCCATCATCGCCGCATTGACCTGCATACGCGCAGCATAAAGCGCCTGATCATCAGCTGAGAGATCACCCCAAACACGCATGTCATCAGGCATTGAGGCAAGTGGCGCCTCTTCGGGTATCAGGCCGATCTGTTTAGCCCTTCTCCAGCGCGCCTCACGAAGGGCGCCCCACCCTGCATCGTAAACTCCATCATATCCTGCGGTCATTTCCGCTGGCGCCTGGACCGGAATATGGATGGCCTGAAATGCCACATATGCGAAGAAGGGTACATCCTGCCGCCCCGCCTCGAGATAGTCGATCATACGGTCGACAATCAGCGTGGAAGAATAAAACGAGGCCGGCATGACGGCCGGCTGACCGTCTTCATACCAAGGCGCCTTCTGATAAAATGGCATGTAGGATTTATCGGACCAGTTATCGGCACCTGAAGCATCCAAAGCCAGCGAATGATCAAACCCATGCGCATTGGGCAAATCTCCCTGGCCACTACCGAGATGCCACTTGCCAGTCATCAGCGTACGATACCCAGCTGACTTCAGCCGATCCGCAAGGGTCAGGATGCCGGGTTCCAAATGCATAGTATAGCCCGGTTTTCCCACCTGCTCTTTCGGCAACACTTCCGGAATAGTCGCGATACCGGTCATGTGATTGTCCATTCCGGTTAGAAGCATCGCTCGAGATGGCGAACACAGCGGAGATGAATAGTGTCGCCGGAACATGGCGCCCTCAGCCGCCAGGGCATCAATATTCGGCGTACGCGCCTCCCCTCCGTATACTCCGAAATCCATCAACGCTGCATCGTCCACAAGGATCAGGACAATATTTGGACGCACATCTGCATCTTGAGCTAATGCAATCGGAGTCGCCATGAAACAGGCGATCAACCAGGCGAGCCCCCCACCCAGCCTTGGAAATATACTCCCGAATAATTTGACCACCCCACAACTTGGCATATGCCCCCCACTTGACTGACTTATTGGCACTCCAGATGCCATCTTGTTAGAAGATTGTCAAAGAAGGAGCCGTGGCAAAATCTCCCCCAATCCTGGCGGAGCATTCCCAGCCACATTTCGAAATGCAGCCCTTGAAATACCTGATCAGCCACTCCAGCACCGCCAAGCCGTGGCACACACTGAGACGCGAACACCTCGGATCCTTTACAGATATTTACCATAAGTGGAACATCCTCACCCAATGAAACCACCCATAAGAGCAAGCCTCCAAAATCAGGTGACCAAAGGGGGCAAAAAGAGCGAATATCCTGCCTGTTGAGGGACACGCATGCGAAGAGCCAAACTGCCTTTACTCCTGATTGCCGTTGCCAGCCTTTCTGGCCTCGCCATTTCCCAAACAGCAACAGATAGTTTTACAGTCTCAGCAGAAGTCATTGACGCCTGCAACCTGACCGCAAACAACCTTGATTTCGGCAGTTATAGCGCCATTTCCGGCTCAGCGGTCGACGCTACATCAACGCTCTCCGTTACATGTACAAACGGCACATCATACACGATCGCCCTAGACGAAGGTACGACAGCAGGGGGAGCGTTTACCGCCCGCCTCATGACAGACAGCACCAACACACTGAGTTACAATCTGTACACATCCGCGGCACGAACGACGGTATGGGGCGACGGGACCGGTGCCACCCAAACAACTGCAGGCACAGGATCAGGCACCCTTCAATCACTCACGGTTTATGGCCGGGTCCCCTCCTCCCAGAATGTCCCGGTCGGCAGCTATTCAGACTCTGTAACTGCGACGATAACATTTTGAGGGAGATGTAGCATGTGGATCAGGTCTGGCGCCTTACTGCTCCTAATGTGCCTGAATGGATTAGGCAGTACCGCCGAAAGCATATCACTCTACCCTACGACGCTAATACTGGAAAAAGATACCGGGATCAGCACACTGACTATTGAGAATCGTAGCGACCATACAGCCACTTATGAATTCGCCGGTTACCAATGGACGCAGCCGGATAACGGTGACGAGCTAACTCTCGACAAAAGCTTTGTCATCTCACCACCCGTCGTTTCCCTCCAACCAGGTGAGGCCAGGATCGTGCGCATGGGATTGCTTTCCTCCGCGCGCACCACCCTTGAAACAGAAAAAGCCTACCGACTACGCATCTCGGAATTATCCTCTCCTGCTGCAATCCCTAACGCGAATCTGAAAGTTAAACTTCAAATCCTTCTTCCTGTATTTTCCGGGGCATCTAACACAGAACAGGATCTGGAATTATCTGCAGTAAAACGCGCAGATGGACAAACATGCATAGAAGGAAGCAATCACGCTTCTTCTCACGCGAAACTCATCTGGTTATCCCGCAGCGCCCCCTCTTCCGACAAGACGCCAGTTCAGAAGTATATTCTTGCCGATAGTCACGGCACGTTGTGCACTGATGCAGATTATAATGTAGGCGACAAACTGACTGTCGGCACCTCCACGGCATATCGAAACGAGATAAGCTCCCACGAAATAACCGTCCTGGCCCCATAATATGCGGGCCTCCTTCGCATGTTACTGCTTTTTATCTGCAGTGATAAGCGCTGGTGAGGCGATCGCTCATGACGACAGTGGGCTGATGTTAAATGCAAACCCGGTCCATCCAACCCAAAGCGGCGCCCCCACCATCGCCAGCGAAGATCTGAAGCTCTCGTTGGTACAAGTTGAACTGAATGGGCGCGTACTACCGGAGCCGATATTCATTGCCGAGCAGGATGGCGCACTGTTTCTGCCGACTGAACTCATAGGGATACACAAGCGACCAATAGACATCGACACACGCGTAATTGCCGGACGCTCATTTCTACCAGCAAGCACCCTCCCCCTTGAAATCCTGCCGAGTGGTGAAGGCAAAGAAACATTACGAATAGCTTGTGATGTTGACTGTTTCGACTCCACCTATGTGTCAGCGAAACCTCGCATCGAGACAGAAATGTCTACCGTCACACCGGGACTATTCCTGAACTATGACCTCTCTTTACAGGGAGGGGATGTGGGCACCCGGGCAGGCGGACTGCTGGAAGTAGGCGCCTTCACGAACACAGGATCTGCACGACAAACTTGGCTTGCACCAAGTTTGACGGCACAGCGAAATGTACCCGTCTCTCCACATCCTGGACGATCGATACCCCTTCATCCCTGCAACGCCTTGTCTTTGGTGACGCGATTACAAGCGCAACAGACTGGGGTACCCCGACCCGATACGGCGGTATTCGGTTCGGTACAGATTTTTCTCTCACACCGGACCTCATCACATTCCCGACACCCTCCATTTCAAGCGAAGCAGCCCTCCCAGGTCTTGTCGATGTTATCATCAATGATGCGCAGCGCTATTCAACGGAAGTCCCTGCCGGCCACTTTACTCTGACAGATCTGCCAATAGTGACAGGTGCCGGCACGACACAGCTTGTCATTACCGATGTCCTCGGACGAGAAACAATCGTCTCCGCAGACTATTACGCCGCACCACAATTACTCCGCCCGGGCCTGAAAGAATGGTCTTTTGAGGCGGGCTTTCTACGCGAAGATTTTGGTATTCGGTCGAATGCCTATGGAGATGGGTTCTTCGCAGGTAGTTACGCACAAGGCATATCAAATGACCTGACGCTCGGTGCCCGTTCTGAAATCAGTGACAACCTGCAATCCGGAGGCGTTACTGGCGCTTTTCTGAACCAGGAACTTGGTGTAATTCAAGCGTCCGCCTCCTTGTCGCACAATAAAAGCGGCTCTGGCGGAAGGATAGATCTACATCACGAATGGCGATCTGCTGCATTCTCAATCGGCAGCAGCGTCGCGTATACAACTGACAACTATCAGCAGTTCGGACGCACGCAAGCGTCTCCTCGCCTGACCGCCCGTTCGTTCATTACACTTTCGGACGATGATTTGGGCAATCTTTCAGTTTCATGGACAAGGCGCGATGAACGTGCCCTTGAAGATTTCTCTACCTTCGGCTTGCGGTTCAGCAAAACCATTGGCTCGGTATCTCTGAATCTCTCCGCCTTGCGCTTGCAAGGGGCGCAACAATCCACGATGGCCACCCTTTCACTCTCCATGCCTCTTGGGAAAGGAACAAGCACCAGCATAGGCACGGAGTATCGTGATAATCGTCTTGGGGCAGATCTCAGCTATCGGAAAAACTCACCCCAAGCAGGAGGCATAGGATATTACAGCCGCGCCAGCATCAACGACCACGAGCGTTTCGAGGCGGGAACAGATATTCGAACTCGTTACGGAGATGGGTCTGCAACTCTCAGCCAGGTGAACGGCCGATCTGTAGGCAGAGTATCTGTGCGGGGAGGCGCAGCCTTGATTGGTGACTCAGTCACCCTCGCCCCGGCAATCACAGACAGCATAGCAGTTGTAACAGTTGGCGATAAAGCGGGCGTCCGGGTATTTCAGGACCATCAACTCATTGGCACGACAAACCAGAATGGGCACATTACACTTACACGCCTTCGACCATTCGAACAAAATGTCATTTCCTTCGATGCTCGCGACGTGGATCTTGCCAGCAGCTTTAGAAAGACTGCAGTAACGATCACCCCGGGCCTGCGCACTGGGCATCGCGTCACATTTGAGAGCACCAGGCAATTGAGCGTCATCGCGTATCTCGTTGATGCAAGTGGCGATCCAATATCACGCCAGGGGCAGGTTGCAGATATCGATACCGGTCAAGTCTACCCAGTAGGACAAGACGGTCGCGTGTTTATCCCTGACGCCAGTCCTATGACTCGCTTGCAATACGTCCGTGACCGCGTCATTTGCCAAGCTGACATCCATATCGGAAAACCTTCCATGAACGCCCCCTATGAAGATGTTGGAGAAGTCGCATGCCTTCCTGTCGCCAGATTGAAGTAAGCATTCGCAGCCTCCTCCAGGCATTTGCCCTGATTATGCTCGTGGTGTGCATTCCGCAAGGAACTGCACATGCGACATGCGTGGGGCTTGGCTGTTATTGCACAATATCCACTGATCCCCTGGACTTTGGCACCTACAACCCGCTCGGCGGTACGGACATAAGCGCTACAGGAAGCTTGGATGTCGAGTGCGGGGCCCTTCTGACAGGTGTAGCTTTCTCCTATACGGTCACCCTCGACAGCGGATCGAGCGGCACAATGCTGAATAGAAGCATGAAAAGCGGCCCCAATACGCTGAACTACAATCTGTACACGAATCCTAGTTACACAACCGTGTGGGGCGACGGAACAGGCGGTACGGCAACCATCAGCAATGCCTACACGCTTACACTGCTATTTCCACGTACAGACAATTTTCCAGTTTATGGACGTATACCTTCCGGGCAAAATGCTCACGCAGGCTCATACACAGATACCATAATTGCAACGGTCATATTCTAATCTTCCGCTTCCTAGCTTCAGCAGACTATGCCGTTATTGCAATGGCCCTACCATGTATCGGTTTTAGACGGCGCGACCAATCTCATTTGCTCTCCAAACCCGGAGGAAGTTCTCGTTCAGAAAGGCTGAAAGTTCGGTCTCGGCCATACCCTTGCGGCGCAACAAAGCGACCAGATCGGGCAATCGACGATAATCATCGAAAACAGGCTTGTAATTCGCATCCATATCCGAACCGAGGCAGACATGTTCAATTCCAACCATGTCTATCAAGCGGAATATTCGATCTGCAAAACCCGCAAGATCCCCTATTTCGATACCTGCCGGCCATGCACCTATAATCCCACCTGCTTCAGCTGCCGCCTTCGCGAGCTCCAATGAGATAAAGCGCGGATGGTAAGAATGCGCCGAACTAATATGCGTATGGGTGAACATTACAGGCAGAGAACTGACCTCCAAGGCACGGAATGCTCCTTGTTCTGCCATATGGGAAAGATCAATCATCATACCCAAGCGGTTCATTTCCCTGACAATCGCATCTCCCTCTGAGGTCAGGCTACCGTGAACCGTCTCATTGGTCATTGCATCTGCAAGATCATTTGTCCGGTAGTGAACAAGCGTGATCGATCGGACTCCATCGTCATAGGCTTCGCGGAGCCGCTCGATAGAACCTTCCAGGAAATCCCCGCCCTCGACAGTCCAAATTGCCCCAGGACGGCTAGAGGCGCGGGCGTCGGCCAACATTTCCGCCCCCGCATTTCCATGACCAGTTTATCAGTAGCGAGCCGCTTAAGATTTCGAATTTGAAGCTTGTAGCTCTCCCAAGCCTCACCTTCCGCAAAAGGACGCCGGGCCTCAAGCCCCTTCCCTTTGACCAAGTTCAGCACATTGAAATCAGAAACAGCAGCAAAACATGCGGCAGATAAATACCCTGCCCGCATGTCAGAAATGGTCCTGCGCTCAAATCCAGACTGGGCTTTATACACTTTCAGAAGCGGCGCCAGCCCTGATGCATCTCGTGCAAATGTTCGCCCGGGGTGAGCATGTGTATCGATGGCAGGGTATTTGTTCAGAAGGCCAATGGCTTCCACACGCTCCTCCTCAGAAACATCGAATCCAAGAGGGGCGAGCGCCGGGCGCTTATGTAACCAATAAGATCCATAAGCGGCCCCGGCGCCGAGCATCATGCCTCCACCGATGAGAGCGCGTCGCGTTAGCTTTCCCATATTTCTTCCTCCCCCGACTATTCTTATGCTTGAACGGCCATGGCTTTGAACTCGGATGAGGCCTCTTCAGCTGTCAAAGTAAAACCATAAGAAGCCAATTTCCCAATCGTGGCCTGATAGGACTCCTGATGATAGGTTGTCGTCGCGTCGCTAACGACGCGCGTTACATATCCATAGTCCAGAGCAACACGAGTGGTTGTCTCCACACACTCATCTGTCATGAACCCAACCACGATCAGATGCTCGATGCCCATATTACGCAGTGTCGCATCCAGGCTGGTGCCAGTAAATGCACCGCTTGCCGTCTTGGTAATGACTATTTCGTCTTCCTTCGGCTTGGTCGGTTCAAGAAACTGCGTCGCCGGACTGCCAGGAGGAAAATTCCATCCCAGCCGGCTATGCAATTGGCTGGTATCCCGCCCCTGACAGGACAGGGCCTGGATTTTCACATGAATTGGCGGAACTCCTGCTGCGCGAGCCGCTTCAAGAACCCGCGCCGCATTGGTAACAGCAGCATTAAAACGAGTCTCATAATCGCTAAGCGCTGCGCGAACGCCATCTTCTGGCATGCCCGCAGCGAGTGCATTTTTGAGATGATACGATGGCTCCGCAAGATGTTGAATGTCGATCAACAATAGCGCCGTATTTGCGAGCGTCGCAGGCGGCGGCGTTTGTGCATTTACAAATGAGGTCGCAAGAACCTCATTGATCCCGATAGTCGCCGGAGCAGATGTCATGGGGCTGTTCTCACCTGGTTCTGATACAATTTATTTAAACGGGTCATCGAAGACTACCTCCATATCATGCAGCCCCTTTTCGCTCAGAATAGAGCGTATACTGATCTTGAAAAGATTTGCCACGAGGTCATCTCTGCCTATCAGAGATGGCGCAACGTAACGAAGCTGGTCACCCGTATAGAGATTAGCAATTCCAAAAGCCGCAGCTTGCAGAGTGGCAAGAAGGAGATCCAATTCAATATCGATAAAGTACCTGCCTCTATACATTCTGTCACCAGATCATTCGTTAGCTGAATCGTTCTCTCTCTTTGGACCTGATACCGACAGGATGACAGGATTTCTTCCGTTTCCATGCTCTTCATCAGCAGGAAATAGCCAGGATGAGACCGGGCAAAATGCACATAGGCATATCCGACGGCCAGAAGCCGTGAGAGCGGCAAATCGCCTGCCAGCTCGATTGAATGGGTACGGTAGTTTTCCTGAAGCACATATCCGGCAATAGCCGTCTCCACGAGCAGGTCCTGCTTGCTTTCAAAATGCCGGTAAATTGCTGGAATAGACGTGCCGACCATCTTGCCGACTTCCTTCAACTGAAAATCCAGCGAGTGACTTCTGGAGATCAGCTGCGCAACAGCCTCAATAATCGCATTCCGCAGGTCTCCGTGATGGTAACCAGCCTTTTTCCGGATCCGACCGGTGGACGCTTTCAAGGCACTTGCCATTGCTCGTCACTTCCCAAATCGCTGTAACGATACTGCGTTGACACATTAATGTTAATTCAATTAACTTCCGGAAGCAAGGCTTGGGAAGCGTGGGCACGTAAGCGTGCACCGGGGGCCACCCCAGGCACGACATCCGAATTTAAAGGGAAGATCACGATGAAGACGTCTAAACTACTAATGAGTGCGAGCTGCCTGATTCTTGCCGCAGCCCCCTGGACGGCTGCCTCAGCGCAAACACAAACGGATACTGACACTGTAGATGCGATTGGAACCACCAGCGCCGAACAGGAAGAAGATGTAAAAGTCTACGAAGGCATTGTCGTTACGGCAACGCGTCGCGCGGAGAAGCTGTCAGAAGTGCCTATCGCCATGTCTGTCTTCGGAGATGACAGTATTGAGCAGACAAGTGTTCGCGAGCTTTCGGAGATCTCCGGATATATTCCGAACGTTTCCATTTCTGGGCACAATGACTTCCGTTCGGTTATCACGATCCGCGGCGTGGGGTCCGCTTCCCGTAATATTGGCTTTGATAGCCGCGTCGGTGTGTATGTAGATGGCGTCTATATGGGGCAATCGCCGGCCGTGAACCAGGAACTTCTGGACCTGGAACGCGTCGAAGTTCTTCGCGGGCCACAGGGCATGCTGTTTGGCAAAAACACAGTGGCCGCGCCATCAGCCTCGTAACGAAAAACCAGAAGATCGCTTCTTCGGAAAGGTCAGTGCGAACGTGGGCAATTACAACCTGCGTGAATTCCAGGGAATGCTGAACGTTCCGATCTCCGACAAAGTTGCCGCCAAAGTGTCGGTCTCGAAAACGGACCGGGATGGCTATATTGACAACATCACCACCGGAAATGAGCTCGACACCAAGGACGTTTTGGCCTACCGGGCGCAACTGCGCATCCAGCCTACGGACCAGTTTGAGATCAATCTCGCATATGATGGCCTCTCAGCTGACAACAAAATTCTTGTCGGGGAACCTCTGACTGACCCTTACGGTGTGATGATCACTCCATTCGCACCGAAGCCGCGTCAGGTCGCATTCGATTTTGATCCGACGGAAAAGCGCGACGTTTCAGGCGCAATGATGGACCTGAACTATGAATTTGCGAACGGCTTTACTGTGAAATCGATCACAGGTTATCGCAACACCGATGCTCCTACAGCAATGCGACAGACTATGCGCCGATCTCCATTGTCTTCGTCGATTACAGCGATGACTTCAAACAGCTCACCCAGGAGTTTCAGGTCATCTCGCCATCCGATGGCGCGTTCACCTACATGGGTGGCCTTTACTATTACAAACAAGACGCAGACACCGTACGCGATGTGACGCTTGGCGACGACTTCCTGGAAGGCTTTATCAACCCCGTTGTCGCCCCCAGCGTTGCACCGCTCCTGAGCCTTGACCCCAACAATCTGACAACCGAGCAGCTCGCATTGATCTCCTCTATCGTCGGCTTTGGTCCGGTTGGCTCGAAAGTCACCAACCGTGGCACAGTCACAACGGAAAGCGTCGCGGCTTATTTCAATGGATCGTACGACTTCAATGACCGCTGGACCTTGGGTTTCGGTCTTCGCTATAGCGTTGAGGACAAGGATGTGAACTGGCTGTTGGATGGCCGCAATTCCGGTGTCTTTAACATCGGCTCCACCAATGTTGCCCCGGGCGACACGGCCACGGCCCCAACACCACTTGTCAACGACCGCCGCGACAGCTTCCTCTCCCCCGCGGTTAGCCTCAGCTATGCCGTCACCGATGAGAGCAATCTCTACGCCAAATACTCCTCCGGTTATAAGAGCGGTGGCTTCAACCTCGACTTCATCAACGAGAACGAGCTGGCAGCAAACTCCGGGCTGGAATTCGGCAAGGAAACTGTCGATGCCTATGAAATCGGCCTGAAGAACACCTTCATGAATGGCCGCTTCACCCTGAACCTCGCGGCATTCTACTCCGAATACAGCGACTATCAGGTGAACCAGTTCGTTGACCTTGGCGAAGGTCGCACGTCCATCCGTATCACAAACGCCGCGAAAGTTGTTACCCAGGGCCTTGAAGCTGAGTTCAACCTTCAAGCTACAGATAACCTGTCCCTACAAGGATCCGCCGGTTACCTTGATGCAACCTTCGATTCTTTCCCGGGAGGCGGCACCGCCGGCACGGACGTCTCTGGCAATAACCTGACCGATGCTCCGGAGTGGAGCGCCTCTTTGGGGGGCGTGTATACGCGTGATATCGCCGCGATCGACGCCACCTTGCTTACCCGCCTCGACCTGACGTACTCGGATGGCTATTTCACCACCGCTGACAACATCAAGTCGGTAACACTGGCTTCCACGCAAGTTGTTCCCTTCGGCTACATCGACTCGATGACGCAACTCAACGGTCGTATTGGTCTGATGGGAAACAATGGCCGCTATGAAGCTTATCTCTGGGGCCGCAACCTCACTGATGAAGACGGCCTTGTGGATGATTTCCGCGACTTCTTCGGCACACTGGTCAACCACCCGAACATCGGGCGGACCTATGGCCTCGAACTGGTTGTGAACTTCTGATCCACCTACCCCACCTCCGAACCGGGAAAGACGCTGCATCATGACTCCTGTTGATGCAGAGCTTTCCCGGTACTTTTCCGATACTTATGATGAAGGTCGCAGGAAATTTTTGAATGCCTGCGAGCATCATGGGCTGATAGTTGAATCCTATCTGCACCCCACGCAAAAAGGTCCTTTCGGAGAGACCCTTTCCATGGATGTTGCCTGGTGCGGGCCCCAGGACGCGGAAAAGGTCCTAGTTTCAGTTGCGGCACGCACGGGCTGGAAGCTGCTCCGGGAGCCGCGACGATCCTCCGCTGGCTGGATCTGGATGGCCCTGAGCAATTGCCTGAAGGCATTGCCGTCTTACTTATCCACGCCATCAATCCCTATGGGTGGGCTTGGGCACACAGGATCAATGAAGACGGCATTGACCTCAACCGGAATTTTCCTGACCGGGCGAAACCGCCTCCCTCAAATCCGGACTATGCTGACGTCCACAAGCTGTTGCTCAATACCTCCATGAATGATGAGGGGTTAAGTGATTTTGCGCAGGGTTTCCAATCACTGACCTCCAGCATAGGCATGAACGCAGCACTGACAGGTATAACCTCAGGTCAGTTCGATTTTCCTGACGGCCTCAGTTTTGGTGGCGCAGACCTCAGTTGGTCAGGCAGGACCCTGTTCGCTATTGCCCAGAAGCATCTAATTCTGGCCAAACGTATTCTTCATATCGACTGGCACACCGGCATCGGAAAATACGGTCAAGCCCATTTCATCCTGGATGAACCCCAGACATCAGAGACATTCAGTCTACTGTCAGAATGGTGGCCAAACGACGCCATTCATTGTGATGACGTCGTTGATGGTGTTTCCATCTTTTACAATGGGCTGTTGCTGGAAGGCTTGCGGGCAGAGATTCAAAAATACAGCCCGGCGAAAATCGTAAACCTGACGATCGAATGGGGCACCTACGATGTCGCGAAGATGCTGCAAGCTTTAGTGATGGATAACTGGCTGATGCATCGCACAGAGAATGCTGATCGAGCATTGACCGATGCGGTACGGGCCGAACTTATCGAGCGCTTCTATCCCAAATCAACGGAGTGGCGCCGTAGCGTCATCTACACCTCGGACGCTATCTACACACGAGCTGTCGCCGGGATCGATAGCTGGGGCAGCAACTAAGACAGCCCAAAAAATGAAAAAGGGTGAGGCAGCCAATACCACCTCACCCTTCCCATTCTATTCCAACGCCGAAAAGGCGCGAAGGATATGCCCCGCTTCCGGGGCGCCGCCTTTACGCGCCGACGATCGCCGGCAGCGCTTTGCAGAAACGTTCGACGTCTTCGATTTTGCCAGTGGAAACACGGTCCAATCGACATAATCCATATATTGTCCGCGGACAGAAATTTTCTGCTCGGCAAATGCTTTCTGGATATCGTTCGCCGGCTTTCCGGACTTGAAGAAGACGAAATTCGTCTGCGACGGCAGGTACTCAAGGCCCAGAGTATCGAGCGTGGTCGTGATCATTTCACGCGCTTCTTTGACTTTCGCCTTGGAGAAAGCAAGGAATTGCTCGTCATTGTAGGAGCCGATAGCCGCTGCGTAGGACGTGCACGGCGACCAGGACATGGCCGTCGCCTGGATCTTCTGCGCCACTTCCGGCGAGGAAATCGTGTAACCCATGCGGATGCCAGCCATACCGTAGATCTTCGAGAAGGTCCGTGACACAATCACGTTCGGATTGTCCTTGATCAGGCCGATGCAGGTGTTGCCGTCCGGATCGTCGGCCAGTTCCATGTAAGCCTCGTCGACCAGAACTATCGTCTTGGACGCCATGCGGGTCACGGCGGCTTTCATCGTGACAGCATCTGCAACAAGCCCCGTCGGGTTGTTCGGGTTGCAGAGTTGGACGAGCCCGGTTTCGGTCGTGACCTTCGCTTCGATGCCTTCCAGATCGGTGCTCATATCGGCCTTCAGCGGCACACGGTCGATAGTAGCCATACCGAGACGAGCCGCGTAGAGGGCCGTCGTGTCCCAGAACAGGCGCGGCGCGACGATCGGTCCGTTCGGACCATAGATCATGGCGATAGCGGACAGGGCTTCACCCGAACCGGTGGTCAGGGCGATCTGCTCAGGTGCTACGCCGTTTTTCTCGGCGATCATTGTCTTCAGCAGCTGCACAGCATCCTGCGAGGCATAGTATGCGCCTTGGAACCGGCGTATTCGATCATTTTCATGAGCTGACGGAGCCGGACCATACGGGTTTTCGTTACGCGACAGCAGCGCGACGCCTTCCGGCGGACCAAGAAGGTAGGGATTCTCAACGGCAACCTTCTCTGGCGGGAAAGCCGCTTCGGTCGTTTCAGCGATTGCCGATGCGCCCGATGCGCAGGCGGTCGCCCCCGCAACGCCGAGACCGGTTGCACCAGCTAGAAGAAAGCGTCTGGAAATATCGTAAGCCATATCCTGATTTACCTGTTACCTTTGGGTTGAGAAAATTGAATCCCTGAGCTCCACGCGAGAATGCACTCACGCAGCATTGTCTTGTGAGAATATTGTATAGAAGAACCGCCTAGGTCACGATGAGATAGAAGTTAAAGCGTTGTTTCAGAGCTTTCGCGTTGAGACTATGGGCAGCATTGGCGCCAAGTGGGGCAGCAAGAAACATTTTTCGCGCTTGTGCCGCTTTGTAAATCTGAGTTGTGAGCCCAAGTGGCAGCGCGTGAGATTCTTCAGATTTAAACCTTAGACAGCAAATATATTCGCCAAACTACCCCTGACAACTAAATAAGGAGGAGCGCAATGCTGCCCCTCCTCATAAATTCCTGCCCGCTCCCACACGGGAGCAGGCAGGCTGTATTGGCCATTAGAATTCTGCAAGCAGCTTCACGTAGTAGTAGCCGCCCTGCCAGTCGATGATATCGCCAGAACGATAGATACGACCGCAGCAGTTATCCCCCAGAGCCTTCTCATCCGGATATTGATCGAAGGCGTTACGCGCACCGATGGAGATCTTCACAGCTTCCGAAGCCTGGAAGGAACCTTCGAGGTCAACCTGAACCTTCGCACCATAATCCTGGTAACGAAGCGTGCCGTTGGGGCCGCCAGTATCGGAGTTGGTAGATTCGCCATAATAGTTGGCGCGAGCGAGGAAGTTATACGGGCCGACTTCGTGCGAGACTGTAAAGACGCCGCGCCACTTCGGATCGTAGTTGACGAAGTCGTACTGGTCCTCGGCGTTAAACAGGCCACCAACGGCACTGTCGAACTCGGTCTTGTTGTAGTTCACAGAACCAGTGAACTTCGTCGAAGAGCCATTTGCCCACTCCTTGGAGTACGTCGCGACGACGTCAACGCCCTTGGTGCTGGTATCAAATGCATTGGTGAAGTAGAACACACCACCGATGGATTCAGCACCAACCACGCCTGCATTCACCAGCTTCAGGTAATTGTCATAGGCATCCTCGGTATCATTCGGATCGTCATTAGCAGGATCACTGGACACATCCTTGGTCGAAATTGCGTTAACACGATCCTCAAGGTCGATCTGGTAGAAATCGACTGTCAGTGAGAAGGCATCATACGTCGATGTGAAGCCCAGCGTGTAGTTGGTCGACTTCTCAGGCTTGAGCGGAGTCGCACCCAGAGCACCTGCGATAGGACCACCTGCCGGGAACAGACCCGTTGCGACCGGGAAGCCATTTGGCAGACGTGTAGAAACGTTCGTCGTCCCCTGCTGGCCTGGCGTCGGAGCACGGAAGCCCGTACCGACGGAACCGCGAACGGCAAAGTTCGGCGTAAACTCATAACGACCAGCCACTTTCCAGACGAGTTCTGAGTCGAAGTCAGAATAGTCTTCGAAACGCAGAGCGCCTTGCAGGAACAGGGAGTCCGTTACGTCTGCACTCAGATCCCCATAGATCGCATAGGAGTCACGCGTGTATTCACCGGAGAATTCCGGCGAGTAACCCGGGAAGCCGTTCGAACCGACGCCAAGGGCCTGATAGACAGCATCACGGCCGGCAAATCCGTCGTCTTCAATGCCATCATTATTTGAATCGGCTGTCGTGTAGTTGGCGCAGTTTAGTGAGGAACCATTAGCGATAACAGCTGCGCCAGCCGCCGTCGGAGTGTAAGCATCGGTACAGAAATCCCACGGATCCGGAAGCGCATACGGTCCATCAACGTAGGACTCGTAATTACCGCCAACCAGCTCATAGGATTCATCCATATAGCTGGCACCAAAGGCGAAGAGCAGCGGGCTGGACAGACCAACTTCAAACTCTTTCGAGAAATCTGCCTGCAGCTGAGCCTCTTCGTTGATCAGGTCTCCCGGGTGGAAGCTGATTGGGGATGCATCGCCCAGTGATGGGTTCACCGTGTTCTTCAGCGTGTACTTGATTTCATCATGCCCAAAACGGCCGCTGAAATCATAAGCAATTCCATTACTCCACTCACCACGGATACCACCGACAGCGGAGTAATCGATCACGTTACCGAAAAGCGCGGAGCAAAGCCACCTGGGAAGAGGTAAAGCGATGACCAAAGCGAGCCGTCTTCCAGGCGAATGTTCTCAATCGTACCGTTGCCCGGATAACGATAGAAGAAGCTGCCATCTGCTTCGGAGTTCGAGTAGTTGCCGAAGCCATAGACTTCGAAGGCTCCGAAATCATAGCCAGCATTGACGAAAGTCCGGAAGGCTTTGGAGTTCGGCTGCCCCCAAGGTTGCACCACACCGGAACCGACATAGTCGGCATTGGCAAGACCCGCGATAAAGGCATCGGGATCATAGCCGGCGATTGATGTTGCTCTGCTACCTGGATTGAAATCCGGGCTGTTTACATCCAGACAGGCCCAGCTTTCACAATACTGCTCACCGCGAACAGTCATGTCCGCTTTAGAGTACTCGGCTGAAACGTTTACGAAGCCATTGTCTCCAAGACCCAGGCCAAAGTTGCCGGCCAGCGTGGTGTTGAAGCCATCTCCTTCATAGTACTGACCAAATCGGCACTGACCGAACCACCTTCCGGTGAGTCCTTGAGGATAAAGTTGATCACACCAGCGATAGCGTCAGAACCGTACTGAGCCGCAGCGCCATCGCGCAAGACTTCAACGCTCTTCAGAGCAATGGCCGGAATGGTCGCGATATCCGGACCTTGCGTACCCGAACCACCGATCTGAACCAGAGCGGCGCGGTGACGGCGCTTGGAGTTGACCAGAACGAGCGTTTTGTCGGTCGGCATGCCACGCAGCGTTGCCGGGCGAATGAACGTACCACCGTCAGAAATCGGCTGGCGAGCCAGCGAGTAAGACGGAACCAGTGTCTTGATGATATCGTTGGCATCCGTGAACGGTACATCCGTGATTTCATCATCGCTGAGCACATCGACCGGAACGGGCGAATCCATAACCGACCGCGCTTTACCGCGCATACCGGTGATGATCACCTTTTCCTGAACAGATGTCTCATCTGCCACCGGCTCGTCATCGGGCTCTGCATAGGCTACCCCCCGGTAACTACCATACCCACGACCACTGATGAAACAGCGCACTTCAAATAAGAACTAAATCGCACTTTTATTTCCCTTTCCGCAGCGAAACCTTCACTCTCTAAGGCCCCGTCTGCCCCCTGTTGCCGAGCACACACCAGCTTCCCCCATTGAGCAAAACGCCCAAGGCACTGATATCCTGAAGTGTTGATTGGGCCCGCCGTTGAGCCACATCCATCAGCAGGCTGCTCAAAACACCAGCATTGGTATTCTGTGCCTGCTGACTTGTGTATCAAGCTGTCTCCGGCCACGTCTAAATGCCAAATCCAAACATGTTGGCGATGCAGCGGAATTGTTTTCACGTCGCGGTTTTGTGCACTGCACACCAACAACGCCCAAAGTCTCAGCACTCTGACTGCTCAGACAAAGCTCCAAAAATACTGAAGTTTCATGGAAAAATGGAGAATACTGCCAGAACAGCATCCGCGACTTCCCGCATCGGCTTTCCCTGAGTCATCGCCATGCGGCGCATGGAATCGTAGACTTCCTGTTCAGACAGCCCACTCTTCATCATAAGCAAGCCTTTTGCCCGCTCAATTGTCTTACGTGCCGCCAGCTCTTCCCGAGATTTCTGCAACTGGTCCTTCAAAGCCATGGTCAAAGCATGACGCTCCTCCGCCACTTGGAGAATCGCCGGGATTCTCTCCGGCTCCAGCCCATTGACGATGAAGGCACTGACTCCCAGCCTCAATGCTTCGATCATGACTTGACGTGAACTCCGGTCGACAAATACGAGGATTGGCACCGACCTGAAGCGACGCACCATCAGAAGTTCCGACAGTAATTCCAAATCCAGTACCGGAGATGCGAGAATAATCGCACTGGCGCCGACCAGTTTCAGTTGGTCAGGCCGCCACTCTGACTGACCTGTGATTTCTATCCGGCAAGACTTGTGAGCGACCCCAGCCGCAATACAGGCCGCCCGCCCCTCGTCACTCGCCAGGATCAGAACTTGAGCGTCCCAGCGGCCAAGGTCAGTCGCATCTACAGGCAGTGGCTGCGCTTCACAAAGCAGACCCGTACAGCGGGAATTTTCAGATGCCATTTCGTTCAGGACTCTGGGCATAAACTCTCAGACACATACTTCCCAAGAAACTTAAGAGCACCTGAGGATCAGACCAAACATGCTTCCCTGAGTTCAAACGACAAATTCCCTGAATCTGATTATTCCTGTTACGCAATTGACCAAATACACGGCACAGAATTGGACATTAAGAAACTGACCGCCTAGCCCGGTTACGTCTAAATATCGGGCGTAATTGCAAGCCGCATCTCAGTGACAGCCTCATTGGCAGGCAAATCCCCAAACAAGCCGCGAGTAGCCCTGTCCCACCTTGACCTATCTCCCTAGTATTTCACAAACATGACCCTGGACGCATTCGATTGAGGGCATCATGAAACGCAGAGATTTTCTCACATCAGGCGCGGGCCTTGGCGTCGCGGCAATGGCCGGCTGTACGATACCTTTGCCCAGTGTGGTGCCCCACCGACCACTGGGGAAGCTCTGGTTCAGCCGATCGGCGCACCAATGCGTCCCATTAAATCCTCAATGGACCGCGTCACCCGAACAATCGTCGGGCTCCGCCCTTTCAGAAAACCGGGGCCCCGTCTTGAAGCGGTGAAGGTCGGGTCAAAGGACGTTGTCCATAACTACGGCCATGGCGGAGGCGGCGTCTCCCTGTCATGGGGTGTTGCCGAACTGGCGGTCGCTTGACGAAAGACAGTAGCAGTGACCGTGTTGCCGTGCTCGGTTCGGGGGCGATCGGCCTATCCACGGCAATCCTGCTCCAGCGGGCTGGCGCACAGGTCACGATCTATGCGAAGGACTTTCCGCCTTATACGACCTCAAACGTAGCCGGTGCGATGTGGCACCCGGTAACCCTGTATGAAAACGATCAGGTTTCTGCCGAAACTCTCTCCATGCTGGACCTTGCTTCGCGCATTGCCTTCAACCGCTTCATCCGCTTCGCGAACGATCCGAAATATGGAGTTTACTGGATCCGCCAGTATTCACTGAGTGCAATGCCGATGAGTACGATCCTCCCTTATGTAGGTGGCGATGCACTTTACCCGGGACTCGTGCGCAACCAATCCGGCGGACCTTTCGCGTTCCAGTATTACGACGCCTATTATACATTGATGATCGATCCGGATATTTACCTCCGCGCCTTGGTCAACGACTTCCTCGCAGCCGGTGGGCGCATGAAAGAAATGACGTTCGAGAGCGAAGGTGACCTGGAAAAGCTCCCGGAGAGCAGCATCGTCAATTGCATGGGGCTTGGCGCGGGCAAAGTGTTTGGCGACGAAACCATACTCCCCGCACGCGGCCAGCTCAGCTTCCTGCTGCCTCAAAGCGACATTGATTATGGCTATGCCGGATCAACAGATGACTATGGCTTGCTCTATTCTTTCCCCCGCAAGACTGGAATCCTCCTTGGAGGATCTGTCGACAAGGGTGATTGGAACCTCGAACCACGAGCAGATGAAATCCGCCGCATGGTCGACGGTCACGCCTATCTGGCGTCAAAGCTCAAAGCGTAAATTCAAACCCCACCAGCGCTACCGGACGCGTGCAGATGCCCCCAGGCGGAAAGCCCCGGGGGTCCGGCCGGCCCAGCGCTTGAAGGCGCGGGTGAAGGCGCTCTGCTCCGAAAAGCCTGTGAGAAAGGCAATCTCCGCAATTGAGTAGCGCGTATCCGCTAGAAACCGCTCCGCCAGCTGACGCCGGGCTTCGTCCACCACTGTCTGGAAGCTGTGACCTTCCTCTGCCAGCCGCCGTTGCAACGTCCGCGCACTCATGCCGAATTCGGATGCCACGTCCGACAGGGTCGGTACGCCTTAGCTGAGCATGTTGACGATGTTCTGAACGATCTGCTGCGTCAGGGTTTCCTCAGCATCCTGATCGGCCAGTGTCTCTTCAATATGCGCGGTCAGGAAACGCCATATGCTTTCGTCGCCCACCGTGTTCGGCTTGTCCAGCCGGTCCTCGGGCAGGATGATCGCGTCAATATCCGCCCCAAAGGTTACCGGGCACTGGAAGTACTCCTCCAGCGCCTTGAGCGAACCAGCTGGTTCGGGATGGCAGAACTGGACGCCTCCGGCTTGTTTTCCGCAAAAGTCGTCTCCCGACACATCGCCACATAGGTGCCCATCGTCCCTTCTGTCGAAAGGTACATGCCGAGGCGCTTCGGTTCGGGGCGGTGATGCGTCCACAGGTTCTTTCCGTCCCGCTCGATAAGGCGAAAGGTCGAAGTCGTGTTGAAGGCGCGGGCATAGCGATCATGGCGCTGGAAGGAGCGGCGCAATGTCGGCGCGGATTTCCAAGCAAGGCCGATCGCCCCGAAATCGGCGCACTTCATTCCGGCGGAGGTTCTGAGGTGGAAGCTGATATCCGGCGCTTCGGCCGCCGCGAGGGTTTCCAGTAATCCATAGTAGACAATATCTTGCACGCCAGCCGACGGGTCTGCAGCATCTGCGGGGGTGAGGCCTACGCTGTGCCAGAGCGCGGCGGGATCAAGGCTGCCCGGCGCCTGCTCGATCATCTTCCTGACAAACATCGCCGAAACGTGCGTCATACCTTCTCCCCCGGCAGTGCCCCGGACATCCCCTTATCTCCGGAAGAGTTGTTCATTAGGCGGTTTTCAGCGGCACTCAACCCCTCAAAGGACCGTACATCGCCGGAATTGACGCGCACGGTCAAAGAGCTGTCGCCCGGCGTCAATACCGACACCAGGCACCTGAATAGTCTGATCTCAGCTTAAGTCTGAAGGGCCGGACGGCACGCTGAGGCCCCCGTCAGTCCCCTCAGGAAGCAACCGACACCCACCCCCGCCTGAGAGGAGGCACTCATGATCACCCCCTACCCCACACTGAAACTGCTGACATCCATAGCCGGCCTGGCCAGCCTTATTGCGCTGTCTCCCATTGCAAGCGCAGAAACCGCCCGCGCCGCCACGGCGAAGATGCCGCCGGTGAATGACGGCCTTCCAATGCCAGGTTTTGCCATTGGCCCAGCGACGACGGCGATTGTCATCACCGACCCGCAAAATGACTTCCTCTCCCCCAAGGGCGTTACCTGGGGTGTGGTTGGCCAGAGCATTACCGAAAACGGGACCGTCGAAAATCTTGAAGCTCTGTTCAAGGTGGCCGGTGAGACTGGGATGCCGGTCTTTGTCTCCCCGCACTTCTATTATGCGCATGATCACAAATGGGAATTCGAAGGCACACTCGAAACTCTGATGCACAGCATCGGCATGTTCGACCGCCCCCACGCCCTGACCCTGGAGGGGTTCGAAGGCTCCGGCGCTGATTGGCTGGATCTTTACAAGCCCTACATCAACAATGGCAAGACGGTCGTGACCAGCCCGCACAAGGTCTACGGCCCGGAAACCAACGACCTTGTGCTGCAGCTCCGCAAAGCGGGCATCTCCAAGGTCATTCTGGGCGGCATGTCTTCGAACCTCTGCACTGAATCCCACATGCGTGAGCTGATCGAGCAAGGCTTCGAAGTGATGGTTGTCACCGATGCGACCGCAGGTGCCATCACGCCGCTCTATAACGGCTACGACGCATCCCTCACCAATTTCCGGATGATCGCCAGCGCGGTCGACAATACCGACAACACTGTCAAAGCCATCAAGGCAGCGTACCGGAAATAGCTCCATCCACGTCCCACCTGGCGTGGATACCCCACCCGGCTGGCGGTCTTCCCCTCTCTCACCTCCAGCCGGGCCTTTCGGAGGCGCAATAATGCGCGCCCCTCACAACAAACCAAGGAAGCGTGACATGCCGGAACAAGAACTCCTCCCGCCTCTGGAGCCGGAATTCATCCCGGCACCCATGTTCCGCCTCTTGACCATCCTTGTCCGTCTGGAACTCACAGTCCGAGAAGTTCCTGACGCTCAATGCCCGCCGGATTTCCTCCCTATCCAGCAAGAACCTTCCCCACCGAGCCTGTGGCTCCAACCTCCCAGAAAGGAAATTGAAATGTCCCGTACGATTACTCTCTCCGCCATGGTCATGGCGACAGCCATTGCAATCGCCCTGCCTGCGGCTGCAGAAGACGAATATAATGTGTCGACTGGTATCACGACCGCTGGCGTCCCGCTCGGCCTGCACGGTGTCGACGCTGTTGCGCTGACAACACGGAACACCGTTTCTGAAGGCGATGCACAATACACCGTCGTGGAGGATGGTGTTGCCTATTACTTCGCTTCCGAAGACTCTGCGAAGAAATTCAAAGCCAACCCGGCAATGTATGCGCCCCAATATGGCGGCTTCTGCGCCTATGCCGTTGCGCTCGGCAAGAAATTCGACGGCGACCCGCGTTATGCCGACATTGTTGATGGCAAGCTGTATCTCTTCGTGAACGCCGAGATCTTCGAAAAGTACAAGAAGGACTCCACGCGCATTCTCGCCAAGGCCGAACGCACCTGGCCGCGTATTGAGCACAAGGCCGTTAACGACCTCTAGCGACGAAAGGTGGCTGGAGATGCCTTTCCAGCCACCCATTACTGCTGCCTATCACTAGACACAGAGTACTGACATGAGACCACCTCTCCCGCCATTCACATACGAGACCGCAGTAGAAAAGGTACGCCTTGCCGAAGATGGCTGGAACAGCCGCGACCCTGAAAAAGTGTCTCTTGCTTACACAGAGGATAGCGCCTGGCGGAACCGAAACCTTTTCATCAGGGGCAGGTCTGAAATTGTCCGCTTCCTGACAGAAAAATGGAACAATGAATATTGCTACCGCCTGATCAAAGAACTGTTCGCATTCACGGAGAACCGTATCGCTGTGCGCTATGCTTATGAATTTCACGACCTGAATGGCCAATGGCACCGTGCCTATGGCAACGAGAACTGGGAATTCGATGAAAACGGCTTGATGCGAAAGCGTCATGCAAGCATCAACGACCTGGCAATCAGCAAAGCAGAGCGCTTGTTTCACTGGCCACAGGGGCGCCGTCCTGACGACCACCCCGAGCTCAGCGAGCTTGGCTTGTAACCAATTCAGGCGTCTTCCAGGACCGGCGCCTCAACCGGCGCAAGCCGGATCAGATAGTCAAAGGCGGAAAGAGCCGCCTTGGCACCCTCACCCATTGAAATCACGATCTGCTTGTAGGGCGTGGTTGTGGCGTCACCAGCAGCAAAGACACCTGGAACAGATGTCTGACCGCGCATGTCCGTGACGATCTCACCACGCTCTGTCAGCTCAATGCTACCGCGCAGCCATTCCGTGTTCGGCACCAGGCCGATCTGGACGAAAATACCTTCCAGGGCGACTTCATGCTGCTCATCCGTGTTGCGATTCTTGTAGACGAGCCCTTTCACCTTGGAGCCATCACCAAGTACTTCTGTCGTCATGGCCGACGTGATGATGTCGACATTTGGCAGGCTGCGAAGCTTGTTCTGCAGCACAGCGTCCGCGCGCAGCTGCGTGTCGAATTCGATCAGTGTGACGTGAGCCACAAGCCCCGCCAGATCGATCGCCGCTTCCACGCCGGAGTTCCCGCCACCGATCACGGCAACGCGTTTTCCCTTGAACAGCGGCCCATCACAGTGCGGGCAGTAGGCAACCCCCTTGTTGCGGTATTCCTCCTCGCCCGGCACGCCCATCTGGCGCCAACGCGCGCCTGTCGCCAGGATCAGAGTGCGGGATTTAAGGCTGGCACCATTCTCCAACACAACCTCGTGCAATGCACCTTCCTTGGTAGCCGGAACAAGTCTGGCGGCTTTCTGCAGGTTCATCACATCAACATCATATTCCTTGATGTGTGTCTCCATCGCAGCGGCCAGTTTCGGACCTTCCGTGTACGGTACGGAAATGAGGTTCTCGATACCCATTGTATCCAGCACCTGCCCGCCCAGCCGCTCAGCGGCGATACCCGTGCGAATGCCTTTCCTGGCGGCGTAGACCGCTCCCGCCGCCCCTGCCGGGCCACCGCCAATTACCAGCACATCGAAGGGCTCTTTCGCGGCAATCTTGGCCGCCATTTTTTCCTGCGCGCCGGTGTCCAGCTTGGTGAGGATCTGCTCGATTTCCATACGCCCCGATCCGAAGACTTCGCCATTCAGGTAAACGGTCGGCACAGCCATAACCTGGCGTGCATCGACTTCGGCTTTGAACAGGGCCCCATCAATCGCGGTATGGCGGATATTCGGGTTCAGCACCGCCATCATGTTCAGTGCCTGCACAACGTCCGGGCAATTCTGACAGGAGAGGGAAAAATACGTCTCGAACTCGAACTTGCCTTCAAGTGACTTGATCTGCTCGATCACTTCCGGGGCGACCTTTGGCGGATGGCCGCCGACCTGGAGGAGCGCAAGGACAAGCGAGGTGAATTCATGGCCGAGCGGCAGGCCAGCAAAACGCAGGCTGATGTCCGCTTCTGGCGTGGTGATCGCAAAGGACGGCGCGCGGGCATCTTGGCCGCGCGACCAGCTGACCTTGTCGGAAAGCTCCGAAATCTCCTGCAGGAGTTCTTCGAGTTCCCGGCTGCCTTTGGTGTCATCCAAGGCGGCCACAAGCTCCACCGGGCGCCGGATGTTTTCCATATAGGCTTTGAGCTGGGTTTTCAGGTTGGCATCCAACATGAGTCATCTCCTGCGATATTCGCATGTGCACCAGTTAACGGCGCATATTCCTGTGTGGGGAATGGGAAACCCGGCTGGCCGCGCAGTGCACGACCAGCCGGAGAATCAAAAAGCGGCAGATCAGATCTTGCGACCAGCTCCAGCGACGGAGCAAGGGTCTCAGCACCCTCTTCCCATTTCGCCGGGCAGACCTGACCCGGGTTTGCGCGAACGTATTGGGCCGCCTTGACCTTGCGGACGAGTTCCGCTGCGTTACGGCCAACGCCTTCGCAGGTCACTTCGATCACCTGGATCACGCCATCCGGGTCAACCACGAACGTGCCGCGGTCAGCCAGGCCCATGTCTTCGCGCATATTGTCGAAGTTACGGGTGATGGTGCCGGTGGGGTCACCCAGCATGTAGTATTCGATCTTGCCGATAGCCGGCGAAGTCTCGTGCCATGCCTTGTGGCTGAAGTGCGTGTCGGTCGACACGGCGAACACTTCGACACCAATGCCTTGCAGCGTGGCGTATTCGGACTGCAGGTCTTCCAGTTCGGTCGGGCAGACGAAGGTAAAGTCTGCCGGGTAGAAGAAGAAAATCGCCCATTTGCCCTTCACGTCGGCTTCGCTCACCGACACGAATTTGCCTTGCTTGAAAGCTTCGGCCTTGAAGGGCTTAATTTCGGTATTGATCAGGGACATTACGGCTCCGTCTGTTGTTGCTAGCCGGGACAAATCCAATACCTGTCCCTTGCGGCTTGCCAATAAATTGTAGTGGGACAAATCGCGCGCTTGTATTTGTTCTATTGCGCCGACTGACCCGCGACTGACGTTTCCTTCGCCCTTATTCGTTTTCTATAATTATTCTAAATTAGGAAACAAGAGCGCAGCAGCGCAAGCATACGGCCCATCCACAGTCTCCTGCATTTTCGGGATACTTTGGGCACCCGGTGACGTATCGCGCCAGGCTCACTCCAACGAATCACGGACGCCAGCCTACGCGCCTGTACCGCTTCGCCCCATTTCCAGTCTCCACATGTCTGTCTGACCGAATTTTGGTCCCCCACCCCGAATGCGTCTGGTCCTGGCAGATTTTCCTTTTACGGCACCGGCCCCGCGCCTACGACATTCAGGAAAAGGGAGGGATACATGCAGGGAGCAACCCGGCGGTACGCCTTGGCAATGATTGGCGCAACGGCTGGCAGCGCGGCGCTCTACTCCGCGATGAAAGCGATCCATCACGTCCAGCCGTCATCCTATAAAGGGCCGATCAAGCTCGATGGTGATCCGAAAGGAGCGAAAGTTCTTATCCTGGGCGCTGGCCTGGCCGGCATGGTGGCCGCGCTGGAATTACGGGCCGCCGGCTATCAGGTCGAGGTGCTGGAGTACCGCGAGAAAGCTGGCGGCCGCTGCTGGACGCTGAGAGGCGGCGACACCTACACCGAGATGGGCGGCGCGACCCAGAATGTCACCTTTGATGGCGACAACTACATCAATCCCGGCCCCTGGCGTATTCCCTACGACCATCATGCGTGATCGACTACTGCCAGCGCCTGGGCGTTCAGTTGGAACCCTTCATCCAGCAGAACCACAACGCCTATCTGCATAACACGAAGGCCTTCGGCGGCAAGCCCCAGCGTTTCAACATATCGCAACGGACTATCGCGGCCAAACCTCGGAACTGCTTGCCAAGGCCGTCGACCAGAACCGCCTGGACGATATGCTGACCTCTGAGGACAGGGAAGCCCTGATCGAATCTCTCCGCGCAACCGGCGCGCTAGATAGCTCAAACACTTATACGGCTGGGGACCTTACCAGCCGGTACCGCGGCTATGGCAAACCGCCGAGTGCGGGTTTCCAGGGTGCCCCGACACCCTCCACACCCCTCAGCCTGTCGGAAATCCTCCAATCGAACCTGTGGCGACGTCTCGCAGACGCCGACTGATCGACCACCAGATGCCGATGTTCCAACCTGTCGGCGGCATGGACATGATTGCCCAGGCCTTTGCGCGGGAAGTTGGCGACCTCATCCGCTACAATTCCAAAGTTGTTTCGCTGCAACAGGACGAGAATGGCGTACACGTTGCTTATGAAGATACCCGCACCGGCGACACGCTGACAGCAGAAGCAGACTGGTGTGTCTGCACAGTGCCCTTCTCCATTCTCGGCCAGATGGACCACAATCTTTCGCCCGGGCTGACCGCTGCGATCAACAATGTCTATTACCGCGGCTCCGCAAAATGGGCCTGGAATTCAAGCGGCGGTTCTGGGAAGAAGACGACAGGATCTATGGCGGGATCAGCTACACCGACCTGCCGATCGAGATGATTTCCTATCCTTCGGGCGGTCTGTTCACCAAAGGCCCGGCCGTGGTGCTTGGGGGCTACACCTGATGATGCGCAGGCTTTTGAGTTTAATGCCATGCAGCCGGAAGACCGGATCAAATGGGCGCTGGAGTTCGGCTCGCACCTCCATCCTCAATATCTGGAGGAGTATAAAACCGGCGTCAGCGTGGTCTGGCACAAGGTGCCTTGGGTCCTCGGCTGTTTCGGGATCTGGCGAGACAAGGAAGCCCATTACGCCAATGCCGTGAAGATCGACAATCGTGTCGTCTGCGCAGGCGAGCATGTTTCTTATCTCGGCGCCTGGCTGGAAGGCGCAATCGAATCCTCGCTCGATGCGATCGGCCGACTGCATGACAAGGTGATCAACGGATGAGACCACTAGACTGCACCACCCGCACCGTTCTGACCGCAATTGCATTCGCAGCCACAGCCCTCAGCATGCATGCTGATGAAGGCACTCCTGAGATCACCAGCTTTGAGCCGACGCCACTTGAGAAAAAGATTTTCGACGGCCCGGGCGTAACTGTGACCCGCGGAGATGAAATTTACTCCACGCTCTGCGCTGGCTGCCATATGCCCGAAGGCGAAGGCGCCGTGGGTGGCGGAATGTACCCAGCACTCGCAGGAAATGAGAAGCTGGAATATCCCGATTATGCTGTCTTTATCATCCTGAACGGCTACAAAGCGATGCCGTCCTTTGCCCACACGCTTTCGGATGAGCAAGTGGCCGCCGTGGTCAACTACTTGCAATCCGGGCTGGGAGATAATTCTTATGAACCGGTGGCCACCGCCGAGCAGGTCAAACTCAGCCGCCCCCAATAGTCAGATTACGGAGTAAACACCATGCGCCTGATAGCCCCCCTTCTTTCCGCCGCAGCCATCGCCCTCAGCGCTTGTGGATCTGCAGACAGTGAAGTGATC
>LZQP01000009.1_pt1 | contig 42101 bp, 57 predicted proteins | sample 768551 | NCBI WGS metagenome assembly LZQP01 (sample SAMN05207184, study PRJNA324509) | oil field metagenome | isolation source: sample BH-FW-16 from oil reservoir | place: India: Bombay High | collected 2015-12-03
CTCTACCGGACTCGTAACCCCAAACCGGCCCCTGAAAACTCAGCCCACCTACCAAGCGCCTTCACGGGCGCCGCATGTGCTGGGGCTTATGGGCCTTCCACCTCATAGCCTTCGGCGCGCAGCAGATTGATCACGCTGTCCTTGCCCGCAAGGTGGCCTGCGCCGACCGCGATCAGCACCGTGCCGGGCTCGTCCAGCATGGCTTCGATCTTCGGCACCCAGTCCTGGTTACGCGCTTTCAGCAGCGCATCGTAAATCGCTTCGGAGCCCATCATTTCCGGATTGGACATCAGCGCCGCGAGGCCGGTCACGTCGCCGTCCTCCCACTCGCTGACCAGAAGGTCGAGCATCTCGCTCCCCTCTTCCACCGACTCGGCAGACGAGATCAGGAAATCGACCTGTTCCTCATCCGGCAGGTTGGCGAACCGGCCGAGCTGTTCCTCGATGGTTTCGAGATAGGCAAAGTCCTTGCCCGCCGCCTTGCCTTCCCGTTCCAGCACCTGCTCGACACCGGCGTCGGATCAAACCCGTCCTTCTTCATCTGCAGGACGGACAGGTTCACCGCCGCATACCAGGGCCGGAAAGTCTGCATCGCGCCCAGCGGGAAGCCGAGATAGTCGAGCGCGGCCTTCAGCTCCTCGGTCTCGCCCTCGTCCAGCAGGCTGGTCAGCTGGCGGCCATCGGTGAAGATGGCCTGCGTGCTGACAAAGCGCATCATCTCGCCAGCCGCTTCCGGGCTGGAGACATCCGCCTCGAAGACCAGCGTGTCGGCCTCCGCCAGCGCAGTGTCGATCGCCTCGGAGCGCCAGTCGAGTTCCGGACGCAGGAAGTGCACCGTGCCCATGATGCGGATGGTCGTGTCCTCGTCGGACAGGGTCCAGACGGCCGGCTCGCCCGCGCATGGCTCGCCTCGCAGCGGCAACGGCGGCCTCGTAAAGGGCTTCCTGCGCGGCTCGCGGGCGGCGCGCTGTGCCTCCGGCGAGGTGTCCGGCGTGCTTTCGCCCTTGCCCGGCTTGCTGCAGCCGGCCAGGACCAGCATCACCGCCGTGGCCGCAATGGCCGCCCAACCCGTTCGCTTCATGGAGTCCTACCTCTTCTACCCCGTTGCCCGCACCCTAGACCGGCCCCGCCCCACGGGGAAACATGGCAACTGCAGCGTCTTTCAGCGGCACTTCAGCCGCACTGTGGCATTGCACAACCGCCCAGCTTGCCCTATTCACCGGCCTCGGCTCGGCACCCATAGCTCAGCTGGATAGAGCGCTGCCCTCCGAAGGCAGAGGTCAGAGGTTCGAATCCTCTTGGGTGCGCCATCTTGTTTTTACCCCCGCAAAACCCCTCTAACACCTTGAACGGTAAGGTGGTTTTTGCGGTTCTAAATCCCTCATTTCGGGCATAGGCCAATCTGTCGGCAAAGGTGAGTTTCAGCACCGTTTGCTTGTCTTCGAAGCGGTCAGAAACCCATATTTTCCAAGGGCTTGAGAGAAATTGGAGAGCGGTTCTAAGTGAATCATCAAAGTCCCGCACAGGACGACCCACGTTGTCCATGCTTTCCGATAGAATGCGCTTGTCTTCTTCCAGTTTCTGGATACGCGCCTCATAGGCGCTGACAACGGTCACTGACTGCGCGTCCACGATACGGTCAAGAAGTTGCCCCACCTGCTTTTCGATTTTGCCGAGTTCCCGCCGCATGTCCTTCACGCGTTCCTGGCCATACGCGACGCGATGGTTCCAGATGTCTTCGAACATCACACTCGCCAACTCGAACAATCCTTCAGTCGGTTGCAGTTTTCGTAGCAACTCTTCGAATTCTTTTTCCAGCTTCTCACGGCGGATAGATTTGCCGTAGCTCGGGCAGCCTTTCGACGGGCAGAGATAGTACGGGTAATGCGCATACCGACCTTTTGACCAGCAAGCGGTCAGAGGTGTCTCGCAGTCCGCGCAGATTACGAAACCGCGCAACGGGAAGTCTGTATTATAGTCGGCGCGCGACGGGGCTTTTGCATTGCCTTGAAGGCGCTCTTGGACACGGCGGAACGTCGCGGTCGAAATAATCGGTTCGTGCTTTCCTGGGCGTCGGCTCACATTCCAATTCGGTGCTTCGACATAACCGGCGTAAACGGCGCGATTCAAAAGTTCTGTGACGCGCTCGTTGCGAACAATGCCTCTTCTATCTTTGGGGTATTCGGGTTGAGCCTGAAGGAAGCGCATGACTTCCGCCTGAATGTCGAAACGTCCAGATGCATAACCTTCGAGTGCTTCCTGTACGATGGAGCCAGCGGCTCATCACGCACAAGAACTTTTCCGTTCCCCGGTTGCTTTTCATACTTGTAACCGACTGGCGGCTTGAACACCCAGTAGCCATTCATTACGCGCGCACGCATCCTGTTTACGGTTTGCTCTCCATTCTTTTGGCGTTGATGTTGTGAAACGCTGGCGAGTAGATTTTCCACCAGCATGGAATCGGAATCTTCGCCAAACTCAATGGACGGTGATTCAAGCTTCCCTCCCGCATCGGCGATAGCCCCGCGAAGTTGCAGGTGTGCTTCGAGACCGCGCGCCAGTCGACTGATGTCATCAATAAGAACGACGGGCCCATGCGCGCGATGCTTACGCAAATAGGCAAGCATACTCTTCATGCCCGGTCGGTTGATGAGAGAGCCCGACACATCGTCCTGAAACACTTCGGTAACAGTGTATCCTTTCATCCGTGCAAACTCACGGCACCGTGTCGTTTGTGAGCCAAGCCCATCGCCCACCTTGGTCTGCTTGGAGGACGAAACGCGGCAATAAATAACCGCCCGCTTTTTAATGCTTGGCTTCATGGTCACCTCCTGGCTTCTTGTCTAGTTTCTCTTCGTTGGAATGTTCCCATTCTAGCGCAAGCGGAGCGACATCCGGAAAATCTTCGGAGATTTCGGGGAAAAACTTCTGGATACTTTTCACCGGAAAACTGAGTTCAACAAAGCCATGCATGACATGAAACAGGGCTTCCAGGAAAGCGCGGGCATCTTCCTCTGAAACCTGCATGCGCGAGAGGTAAGGCATGTACCGATCGGCATCCATCTTCGGACAAGGCGCAACTCGGCCTCCGCCTTTCGATACTTTGTCCGGTGCAGTGTCTCGTTCCTCGCTCATCGCGTTGTCGTCCTCAGTCTCCGATTTCCTCGTTAGCGGCGAAGGTCGCGCCGGGACCGTCCTTGCTGGCGGTCAAATGCCTTGCTGGCCCGACCGCCACGCTCTTCCCGCTCGTTGAGCAAGTCGCCGGTCTTGCCGAGTTCCTGATGAAGGTCACGCGACTTCGAATACGCCTTGCGCCCGAGTTCTGCGATCCGCAGGAGGTCAGAGCCGGTAAACACATTCGACTCGTGAAACTTGCCGCCTTCATCCGTATAAGTACGGGAGAGAGTGGTCGAAAAGAACGTCCCCTTCTCACCCTCGTTTTGAAAGATTGCGGCTTTTAAGTTTCCGTCCCGAAAGACGGCGATGGGTTTGTTTGCTTCAGACATAGATGTCTCCTTTGCTATTTTCGTTGTTTGGAAAGATACTCAGTATAGAGAACAAATCATGAACATTCAAGGATATAATTCCTATTTCTCATAAAGTCATGATGTCATCGGGTGCGCTCCTTTCCTGTCTTGGATTTGATTTTAGAAGGCTCAACCCGCTGCGTCGCAGCGGTGTTCGCCTTGCTCAGCGCCGCTTTCGCCTGGTCTTTCCGAGCATGCAGCGCTTTATCAATCGTATGGATGCGTTGCTCTCGATGGCTGGCGGCTTCGACGCGCTTCTTGGCAAGCGCTGTGTCGACAATTGTGCCAGCAAAGCCCGGCGGTTTGGGCGCAGGCGTCAAACGCGAAGTATCCTGTTTGCGAGCCTGAACGAGCTGCTCACGTTCTGGTTTGGACGGCGGTCCATAGTCCTTGGGCATGGTAATGCTCCTGCACTAGAGATGGTCGATTTCGGGAAGCGGGTCGGCCCGCAGGTCGCGGATGAGCCCTGCGCAAAACGGCAGGTCCTTCCAGAACGGACGCTCAACAATAAAGAGGCGTTGGCCTGGGATTTCGAGAATCGCGCGTCCATCCGCAATTTGAGCGATTTCATCGACCGGAAGGACAGGAAGACGTTGCAAGCTGGCATTGTGCCCGCCGCTATTGACGCGCTCCCCAATAGCCGCATTCACACCGGACACGAGGGAATATTTGTATCCGGCCCGCGCCTCGATATCGCGCATGTGTGCGCCGTCGCGTATCCCCCAATAAAGGCCGATACTGTTTTCCTCGAACGGCTTATATCCGCCTTCGTCCTTGTATTTGGAAAAGCCTTCGCGGTCCTGAGCGAAGACGACCATGCGGATGCCTTCGCTACGGTACAGCCGCAAAGCCTGCACTGTGCTCTTCGCTTTAGGAATGTTGACAAATTCATCGCAAATGAAGCTCACGCGAACAGGCCCGCGCGCAGCCGCGATAATGTCGATGAGCGTGTCCAGCAGCAAAGCCACATATTTGCCGTGCGAGATGAGATAGCGCGGCGGGATCATGATATAGACAGCACGCGCTTTCTGCTTGAGCTGCGCGAAATTGAAATCTGTCTCCAGTGTCTCTTCACGCAACACGCTGCCCTTGCCGAACATCTCCCAGGCAGAAGCATATTCCTCCATCACCCATTCGAAGTATTTCGGGTCATCGGCCTCACCGTACTGATCGAGAAGTTTCGACGCGATGTCTGCGACCCAGCCGCCACAAGCCGGAGAAGATTTCAAACCAAGCAGGAGTTCTGCGAAGTCGCTTTGTGAGAACGTGCTGATGTCGGCCATCACAGCCGGGCACGCACGTTCCGGCTCACATTCGGCCAGATGCCCGAGAATACAGGCAGAAACACGCAGCGCTGCTGCCGCAATCCATGCATTCGCGCCCTTGCTGTCCGGTGACGGATGGATCATCGCCACCTTCGCCAGCACAGCATCCTTGATGGGGCGGCCAGCCGCTGCCATCACTTTCAGATCTTCAAACAAATTGAGCCGCGTGGACGGTAGCCCATACATGCCCCACGGATTGATAATGATGGGCTCGACCCCGTCGAGTATCGTGCGCCCTGCCGATGTTGCCCCCCATAGTTCGCCTTTAATGTCGATGCAGACAACACTTTCCGGATTGGTGCCCATCCCCATGCCGATGATCTTGGGAATCGCAACCGTTGTGCTTTTCCCCGACCCTGCAAGACCGACGATCATTTCGTGCTTGTCGCTATTATTGATGAGGGGAACACCATTCAGGCAGCCCATATACGAACCGCTGAACGCTTCATGCGATACCGCCATGTTGAGCGCTTGCGCGTCCGCGATTGTACCGATCCGACCTTCGCGTAGCTTGAGCGCGGCCTCCCCTTCCCGAATAGCGCGGGCATTGGCGAGATAGTCCGCATGTGCCTGAGAGCGGCGCGCTTGCCGGAAGAGAAAGGAAAAAGTTCCAACAAGTCCCCGCGCAACCAGAAATGAAGGATGAAAGTCTCTCCCTGCCATGGAGAGGTCGCGCATTGCTCCGTTGTTCGACGAGAGTGGGGAACGAGGCGATCTATTCCTCATGGTGAGCTCCGACGACATACTCAGAGCGAATGCGCTGGAACTCTGGCGACAGAAGCTCCGAGCAAGTCGGCAGCGAGGAAGCCATCTCATCGACAAAGCGCGGACGTCCGCCCGCAGGATAGTCATTATACTCCTGCATCATGCTGGAACGGGTCTGCGCGGAAGCATCGCAGAACCCGTCCGCTTCCGGCGTGTCGGTTGCGGACCCGAGAATGCACATGAAGTCTGTAAACCCTGTCATGAGGTTCCGACCACCGTTTGTACTGGCCAGAGCTTTCGCCTTGGCTTGCACCAGTTCGGCTTCCATCTGGGCGGCCTGCTGGATAACGACCTGCAATCCGTCATGAATTTTATTGCAGCCATAGGTCAGCCGTTCGACTTCCTCGATGGCGGTGCGCACCTGGTACTCATACTCCGCTTCGACTTCTGCCTTAGCCTCCATGTGCAATGATTGCGCATAGCCAAGCTTTTCGTAGAGCCGGGCGATGATGCTGGAGTCCTTCGGCCCGAAAGTCTCAAAGAGAAGGACACCTGCGACGAGGACGGTGCCGCCAAGGACGATGCCGGACATGAATGCGCCAGCGGCACGCGTGCTGTTTTCTTCGATATTCATGGATATGATTCCTTGAGTCAGTAGTTACTGTCGAATTGCGCATTCACGTCATCGACAATGCGCTGGTACTCGCACTCGAAACTGGACGGGTCGGCATCACACGGATGAATCGGCTCGGAAGACGGATGAACCATAGCCGACGCCGGAAGAGAGATGGACGGCATGCTCCGATCACGCCCCCCTAATCCCAGCGCATCGACGACGCGCGCGGCTTCAAGATTATCTTCGGTCAACGTGCCGATAAGAACATCGGTCAATGTTTTGCGACCTGGAACTTTCGATCCTCCGATGATGCCCACCATGTCCGTGTCCGGCATTTCTGCGCCCGTCGCTTCACAGACGCTCGCGACAGGACCGAAGACGACAAATGGCGAATTGCAGAGACTGTCATCGTTACTTTGGGCATTGGCGAATGGTGCAGCAAAGAGGAGTGCGACGATTGAAAGTGGAACCAGTTTCATGGGTCTTGTCCTTGATTTCAGGCGCACCTCTCCTGTCCACGCCCTGCGGTCTGGCAGGAGAGGCGCTGAGTTCTAGTGGTAAGTGGCCGGGCTCGGAGGCACGTCTTCGTCGTCTTCGCGCCGTGTTGTGAGGAACGCGAAAAACACAAGGAATGCCGTCACAAACTCCGGCAAAGCAGACAGCAGGGCCATCGGCCAGACCGTATCGAGATTTCGGAATATGACCGCAAGCGGGAACATCGGATCGGAAGACTTCACAACCACCTCCGAATCCCGAACGCCCTCACGAACCGCTTGATCGAGATTGGTAACGGAAGAAGACAGCATGTTCCGTAGGCGGTTGACGCCCACCAACGGAAAGCCCGCAGCGGAGAAGTCAGCCGTGTAGGCGTCCCGGAGTTGCCGCACGCTTTGGACATTCAAAGCAGCGGTGAGCGTTTTGGAGTCCGTCACTATGCTTTCGCGCAGTTCTTTGACGCGCTCAGCCTTCTCATCATAGCTAAGGCCGTCATTCTCCATGACACGCCGTATGGCTTCGCGATTGCCAGCCATGCGTTCCATGACCGGAGCATTGTCGCGCTGCTCGTTTTCGAGATCGTTTGCTGTACCGGAGGTTTGAACGGCCAATGTACGCAGGCCCGTGTAACATCCGCCGCGACCCGGCCCTGTCAGACAGAAGCCTCCAGTATCTTTTTCCAGTTCCGCTGCGCCAACTATCGTGGCTCTTTGGGTTTGGAGAGAAGGTATGAGCGCATAGAGACGCTGATGCGCCGCTTCGATTTCCATACTCTGTTCAATGACGTATTCGGTGCGCTTGTTCAGATCGGCAACCGCCGCTGACGGAGAAGCTATCCAGGCCGCAGATGTACCCACTGAGAGAACGCACCAAGCACCCATACCGGCAATGTACGCAGGAACAATCGCTTCCCGATCAATGCGAGGCCTTTCCGGTAAAACTTCTGAACCCAACCTCCACAAGTAAGAAATGCCAAGAAAGAGCCGATGCCAAGGCCGCCGCAGACAATTCCGTCTACAAATCCAAATCCATCGCTTCCGAGCATCGACGCACCGTAGCCAACGGTAGAGCCAACACCTCCAACCGTCATGGTTGAGGTTGTAAGAGACGAAGTTCGCTTCAGAGCATCAGCTCTCCGACGTTTCGCTTTCTCGCGTTGCTTAAGTTCTTGTTGCCCAAAGGGCGGGGGCACATCGCCCCGATAGATGGAAGACATATCCACCTCCAGCCAGATAAAGAGCTGCCCATTCCTGTCCCTCGCGAACAGTTGTCATCAGCTCGTTTGGTGGAGGTGTGCGCACACCGCCTGTCCTACACGGACAACGGCATAGTTATTTAAATACGTATTTAAATCAAGAATCTTTTACGTATTTAAATCCAATTTCTCTTATCACCTTGTTTAATTTGGCTTTTTCCGATACTTTCGGGCGATGTCGAGCTGTGCCCGAATCCATTCCTGGCCAGTTTTGACATCACCAGATTCAACAGCTTTCGTCATTTCTTCGAAATCCTGGCGCATTATCGAGAGTGTCCCGTCAACGCGGATCAACCTCTCTCCAGGTGGCAATTTGGGCCGACCTCGTTTCGCTTGATTCGAAGGAGGCGAAACACTTGCTGAAGTATCATTCGTAATCGACCGCGCTCCGAATTCAGAATGTGAATCGACTTCGCTAGCATCAGTTGTCCCGTCTTGCGCCTCTGTTGGACTGGTCAGCGCTTTTGAATTATCCAATTCTCTATAGATAAGCTCTGCAATGAGCTTGGCACTGGCATTATCCTATAGTGCCTTGTTAATATAGACTTTATATCAACTTCTTTATCTTTTTCAATGAGCTTCTCGTCAGCAATCAATTGCTGCAACAGAATGCGAAGGACACCCTTCTCTCCTGAACTCAACGATCGAGTGAATGGCATTCGGTTGAATACAACCGACGCTTCGTCTCCCCCTTCGAGGTAGAGACAGTTTTTCCTCTGACCTGCCCTTCGCATTTTTTGGACAGCTTCAGAAGCAGGATCAAGCTTCAGACTTTTTATTCGTACTTTGCCTGTGCCAGAATATTTCCTCGACTTGAGTGGTGAAGCATCCAACGTATCTTTGGAAACGGCACGTTTAGCGGGCGCTTTAGGATCGGCTTTGCTTTTTTTGTTCTGCTTGGATCTAGACATGCTTATTCAAAAATAATGCGAGCGTTACCTACAGCTAGCATGCTTTCGTCTGTTCATCAGCCGTTAGTCATTTTCCGCCCCTCAATTCGCACCAAGCAACAGCTGCAAGTTTCCGCTACGCGCAAGATGTGCGGTGTACTACACCGCTATCTTGGCAAGGGAGCCCGCTGCGCGCTCCCGTTGCATCCCTCCGGCCCTGGCTCTGTCTGGGGATTGACCCCATCCCGAGCCATCAGAACGTATCGCCGTTCCATCCCTCGCAATAGAGCCTTCGCGCTCCCCTGCCCCCCATCGACCAAGGGGCGTTCCTGCCCCTTTGGATACCCTGACCATTTCATGGAGACCAAAGACGGGAGCTTTAGCGCTGCCCTTCCCTGGAACCTTCCCATCGACCAACCCCTCAGATTGGACGGCCACATTAAAGCATTGAAAAGTTGTGAGAATTTCGCAATTATAGATTGATTCAGTCAACGCTTTGAGTTTGAAAGAAGTTAAATGTTACCAGACTACCAAACCTTGATGTTGCCCGTATTGAAATGCGCTCAGGACGGGCCGCTTCATACCAAGGACGCAATCAAGCGTCTGGCGATCGAATACGAACTCACCGAAGAAGAGAAAACGCACCTCTTGCCGAGTGGCAAACAAAGAACGTTCGACAATCGGGTGAACTGGTCGAAATCCTATTTGAAGCAAGCCGGTTTGTTGAGCTATCCCAGTCGCGGTGTCTTCGAGCTCACAGAAGAAGGCAGACGTTTGCTATCTACCGACATTGACCGGATCGATAACAATTTCCTCAAGCGCTATGAATCTTTCCAGGCATTTCAGAACCGAAAAGGTAGCTCCGCTGAAGACGAAAGCGCCCCTGACATCGAAGATTCTGAGTCCACCCCTGACGAAATCCTTCGCGATGCGCACCGTAAGATCAATTCAGCTTTAGCCGCTGATCTTCTGGAGCGCGTGAGGTCCTCCCCACCACAATTTTTTGAACTCCTCATCGTCGAGCTGTTACTCGCCATGGGGTATGGCGGCACGTCCGAGGATGCCGCGCGCGCATTGGGGCAGTCTGGTGATAACGGGGTTGATGGCGTCGTCGATCAAGATCCGCTTGGCGTCGATCAAATCTACGTCCAAGCCAAGCGCTATGCAGAAGGCAACAATATCGGGTCGGGCGACATCCGCGACTTTTTCGGCGCACTCAATTTGAAGAAGGCTCAAAAAGGCATCTTCTTCACAACATCCGCTTTTAGCGCCAGCGCCACTCAGACAGCGAAAGACCTGGGCATGCGGCTAGTGCTCATAGATGGCATACAGCTGTCTAAACTCATGATCCGCTACAATATCGGGTGCCGGGATGAAGAAGTCCTGCATTTGAAGCGCATCGACGATGAATTTTTGAAGGTGAATAATGGAACACGTCGGGGAAATTGAAAAAAGACTTTGGTCGGTCGCAGACCATTTGCGCGCAAATTCAAACTTTGCCAGCAACGAGTATTTTCTCCCCGTGATGGGACTGATCTTCTTGCGCCACGCCTATAGCCGCTACCTACGCGTCAAAGACGAGATCGTCGCCAACCTGCCGTCGAGAGGCGGCAAAACAAGAGACCTCACCAAAGAAGACTTCTCTCAAAGAGGGTCGATTTTTCTGAAGCCGGAAGCGCAATTCGATCACCTTGTCGCCATCCCGGATGGTGGGGACCGGGCAGGCGCTATCATCGCCGCGATGGAGAGCATCGAAGCGGATTATGACTCGCTTGATGGCGCACTCCCCAAGTCTGAATATCAGGAACTGGGCGATGACGATTTGGGTCAGCTCTTGCGCACGTTTAATGACCCCGCGCTGGAGAAGGCTGATGGAGACGTGTTCGGGCGTATCTACGAATACTTCCTCACCCAGTTCGCCGACCAGAAGGCGCACGATGGGGGCGAATTCTTCACGCCGATCTCAATCGTGCAGACCATCGTGAACATCATCGAGCCTGATCATGGGAAGATCATCGACCCCGCTTGCGGTTCGGGCGGCATGTTTGTCCAGTCCGCCCACTTCATCGAGAAGATGAAAGCCAACCCAAGCGACCGCGTCACCTTCTACGGAATGGAGAAGAACCCGACGACGATCCGCCTCGCCAAAATGAACCTCGCAGTTCACGGGCTGGAAGGCGATATTGGCAAGGCGATTTCTTACTACGAAAACCCCCATGAAAAGCACGGACCGTTCGACTTCGTGATGGCCAATCCACCATTCAACGTGGATGAAATCGACGCGGAGAAAATCAAGAACGATCCGCGCTTGGAGTTCGGCCTGCCTGGCGTGAACAAGGCGGGCAAAGTGTCCAACGGCAACTATGTCTGGATGTCGTTCTTCCATTCATACCTGTCAGATACAGGTCGCGCAGGCATCGTGATGTCATCTCAGGCTTCGTCTGCGGGAGGCGGCGAAGCTAAAGTGCGTCAAGCCATGATCAAACAGGCGATGTCGATGTCATGGTGGCCATCCGAAGCAACTTTTTTACACGCGCACTGTGCCCTGTGAGCTTTGGTTTTTCGACAAGGGCAAGCCCGATCACCTTAAAGACAAGGTCTTGATGATCGATGCGCGAAACATCTATCGTAAGGTGACGCGCAAGATTTACGACTTCACGCCGGAGCAGCAGCAGAACATCACTGCCCTCGTTTGGCTTTATCGGGGCAGACTGACCGCTTCCTGAAGTTGGTCGAGAGTTATCTCGACACCGCCTTCTCGGATATGCGTGCTTGCGATTTCAGTCAGTTCAACACGGCGCTGAAGGCCGTCGTTGACGCGCACAAAGATGATGAACTCATCAAGCTCGCCGCGACAGTCTCAGACGATATTCAAGCTTTCCAGATGGCTGCAGAGTCAGCTTTCGACAATAGTTGGAACGGCATTGCGCGAGACAATGATGGTCTGAAGGCCGCTGCTGAAGCGCTCGCACCTGTCGCGGATCGTGCTAAATCTCTGATCAAGGAATTGGACCACCTCTATAAACTTGCGACCCGGGTTCACGAGGCGGATGTCGCCAGTGGGACAAAGCCTGCGGAAGGCAAAAAGCGGCTAATAGAACTGGATGAAGCACGTAAGGCGCTCGCTGAGTATCTTAAAGAAGCGCGCTACTTTTACGCGCAAGCCGAATGGCTGCAAACGCGTTTTACGAATGCCGAGCTTTGCGATGTGGAAGGATTGGTAAAACTCGTTGGCCGAGAGGAGCTGGAGGCCAACGACTGGAGCTTGACACCAGGTCGCTATGTCGGCGTTGCGCCTGAAGAAGAGGACGAAGACTTCGACTTCGAAGAAGCACTTCGGGACATTCATATCGAGATCGACGGGCTGAATAGCGAGGCTACCGAACTGGCGGAGGCGATCCAGAAGAACCTTGGAGAATTGATCGCATGAATTGGCCCACCTTATCCTTAAATGAAATGACCGAGCCAGGACGTCCGATCACTTATGGTGTCGTAAAACCCGGCCCGGAAGATGACGAGAATGGTATAAAGTTTGTTCGCGGCGGCGATATTAAGAATGGTAAGATTGAACTTGGTTCTCTTCGAACGATAACTCAAGCGGTCTCTAAACCTTATTCCAGAACACTTCTAAGAGGTGGAGAGATCCTTGTTTCTTTAGTTGGGAACCCAGGCGAAGCAGCGGTGGTGCCAGACGAGTTGGCGGGCGCAAATATTGCGCGTCAGGCTGGCATGATAGCATTGCGCCCCGAGTTTAATTCGAAGTTTGTCGAGTATTTCCTTCGCTCTCCAAAAGGTCGGAGTGAGTTATTTCAGCGTACCAAAGGGTCTGTTCAGCAGGTCATAAACCTTGCCGATCTAAAGACTGTACAGGTTCCGCAACCCGATGACGCCATTCAGGAGCGTATCGTGCGCATACTGTCTGCCTACGATGACCTGATCGAAAATAATCGTCGGCGGATTGCTTTGTTGGAGGAAGCGGCGCGGCTTCTGTATCGCGAATGGTTCGTCCATTTCCGTTTTCCCGGCCACGAGCACGTCAAAATCGTCGATGGCTTTCCTGAGGGATGGAAAGAAGGAACAATCGACGATCTGTTTAAGACCTCATCTGGCGGCACGCCATCGCGCAAGAAGCCTGAATACTACGATGGAGAAATCAACTGGCTTAAAACGCAAGAACTTACAGGTGGCTTCATATTTGCGACCGATGAAAAGATCACAGAAGAAGGATTGAAGGGATCTTCAGCAAAACTATTCCCTGAAAACACGGTAATCGTGGCTATGTATGGGGCAACAATCGGCCAACTGTGTATTCTTGCGCAGCCTTCCTCGACCAACCAAGCTTGCTGCGCCCTATTGCCAAAGAAAGATCCTAAAGATTGGCTTTTTTGCTATTGCATGATGGATAACATTTCGGGTGCGTTGAAAGATCGGGGGCAAGGAGCGGCTCAAAACAATGTCAGTCAGCAGGTGATCAAGAATTTTGAAATTCTCCTGCCAGATCGTGAATTGATTTCATCCTTCAACCAAATAATGGAGCCTCTTTTCGGTCAAAAGCGAACGCTTCAAGCGCAAACTGAAAGCCTTGTTAAGGCTCGCGATCTACTCCTGCCTCGCCTCATGGACGGTCGGTTGGAGGTTGCGGCATGAACGACTTCACCGAAGATCGATTGGCTCAGGAAACGCTCTCAGATTACCTTGTGAATGATCTGAGGTGGGATGAGAGCGTTCTTGCTTTCAATGCTGAGACCTTCGGCCCTGAAGGCACGCTTGGCCGCCAATCTGATCGTGAAGTTGTACTAACTCGATATCTTGGAGAAGCATTGGTCCGGCTGAACCCAGGCTTGCCTGACGAAGCCTACACATATGCGCTGCGCCAGATCACCGACACACTCGGCTTCCAGTCTGCCGTTCAGACCAATCAGGAAAAGTACGAGCTGATCCGCGATGGCGTACTCGCGAGCTACAAGAAGAATGGCGAGATCAAAAAGCGCCGTCTGAAAGTCTTCGACTATGACGATCCAAGCAACAACCACTTCCTATGCGTGCGGGAAATGTGGATTAGCGGGCCCAACGGCCATCGACGCCGCCCCGATATCATCGGCTACGTGAACGGTCTGCCATTGATGTTCGTCGAGCTGAAGCGACCCGACAAATCGCTACGCCGCGCCTATGACGATAATTTCAAAGACTATCTCGATACCATCCCGCAGCTCTTTCATTTCAACGCCTTCGTCGTTTTAGGAAATGGCGTAGAGGCGAAGATCGGTTCCCTCTCTGCCAAATACGATCATTTCAGCGACTGGAAGCGTTTGGCCGAAGGCGACAAAGGCGTCGTTCAGATGGAGACGCTGATCAAAGGCGTTTGTGACCGCGCGAACTTCCTCGACCTCTTCGAGAACTTTATTCTCTTCGATGACAGCTCTGGCAAGCTGATCAAAATCTTGCGCGCAACCATCAGTATCTTGGAGTGAATCGGGCCCTTCAGTCCGTCATTGACCGCAAAGAACGCGAAGGAAAGCTTGGTGTGTTCTGGCACACCCAAGGCTCCGGTAAGTCTTACTCGATGGCACTTTTCGCGCAGAAGGTTCGCCGCAAGCTTGGCGGTGACTTCACCTTCCTGGTGCTGACCGACCGCACAGACCTCGACAACCAGATCTACAAGACCTTCGCCGGTGTCGGTTTAGCCAACAATGAGAAAGACCCCTGTCGCGCAGACAGTGGTGAAGAACTGAAGAAACTATTGAGCCAGCAAAAGGCATTCGTTTTCTCCCTTGTTCAGAAATTCAACAAGGAGATTGGTGAAGGCGAAGAATACTCAACCCGCGACAATATCATTGTCATGACGGATGAGGCGCACCGCACGCAGTATGGCACGCTTGCCATGAACATGCGCGACGCCTTGCCGAACGCGAGCTATATCGGCTTTACCGGCACTCCCCTCTTCACGAGTGACGAGATCACGCAGCGCGTCTTTGGCGGTTACATCTCCACCTATGACTTTCAGCGTGCCATCGAAGACAACGCCACACTTCCGCTTTACTACGACGCACGAGGCGACAAGCTCGGCCTGACCGCCGAAGGACTGAATGAAAAGCTCGCAGCCGCTATTGAACAAGCCGAAATCTCCGATGCGGATGTCGCTTCCAAACTGGAGAATGAGCTCAAACGCGAATACCACGTCGTAACCGCCGAAAGCGGTTGCGCCATATCGCGGAAGACTTCGCGACTCACTACTCCACCAATTGGGAAACCGGAAAGGCGATGTTTGTCAGCATCGACAAAATCACCGCCGTTCGGATGCACGACTACATCAAAGAAGCCTGGGCGAAGCGTATACAGTTTTTGGAAAGCGACTTGGCGAATGCGCGCGATGATCAGGATCAGGCTTTGCGCGAGCGCCAGATCGCCTGGATGAAGGAAACCGAAATCGCCGTCGTTGTCAGCGACGAGCAAGGCGAGGTGGATAAATTCCGCAAATGGAATCTCGATATCGGCCCCCATCGCAAGCTCATGAAAGAAGGCTTTCTTCTGGAAGATGGCAAGCGGTTGGATGTTGAAAGCGCCTTTAAGCGCGAAGAACACCCCTTCCGCGTGGTGATAGTCTGCGCCATGTGGCTGACGGGTTTCGACGTCCCTTCCCTTTCGACGCTTTATCTCGACAAGCCGCTCCAAGCCCACACGCTGATGCAAGCCATTGCCCGCGCAAACCGGGTGAAGGAAGGCAAGAACAATGGCCTGATTGTTGATTATTGCGGCATCCTGAAAAACCTCCGCAAAGCGCTCTCCACCTTCGCCGGGCACACCGGCGATGGAGAAATGGGTGGCGCCGATGATCCGGAAACTGACCCCCTACACCCGGAAGAAGAACTGATCGCCGAGCTGGCAGAAGCAATAGCTCTGGTCCGCGAGCAGCTTCAGGAACGAGAGTTCGACCTCAACCGGTTAATCACTGAGACAGGCTTTGCCCGCAACAAAGCCATCCTGGACGCCAAAGAAGCGGTGAATGTGGATGATGAGACACGCAAACGCTTCGAAATTTCTGCCCGCTCTGTGTTCCGGAAATTCAAGGCGTGCCTGACATTCGAAGGCGTCAAAGCCTACCGGGCGGATAGTGAGGCCATCAACTTCCTTTACAAGACTTTGCAAGAAGATCGCGATCAGGCCGACACATCGGCCATCATGCAAAAGCTCAACGCCATCGTCAGCGAAGCAGTGGACGTCCGGGCGGACACAGAGTCCGACGACAAGATATTCGACATCTCAAAAATAAATTTCGAACTACTGCGCAAAGAGTTCGCCAAAAGCGAAACCAAGCGCACGGACGTTCAGGATGTCAAAACCGTTATCGAAAATCGCCTCAGAAAGATGCTGGAAGAAAACCCGCTAAGGACAGACTTCCAAGAACGCTTCGATGAAATCGTTCGCGAGTATAACAAGGAAAAAGACAAGAACACGATCGAGGCAACCTTCGAAGCCCTAATGCGCTTGACCGCCGAGATGAGCGAAGAGGAACATCGTCACGTCAAGGAAGGGCTGGAGAGTGAAGAGCAGCTCGCAGTCTTCGACCTGCTATTAAAGCCCGACCTGTCCAAAGCCGACATCAAGAAGATTAAAAGCGTCGCCGTTTCGCTCCTGCGAGAGCTGGAGGCGCAAATGCGCGATGTGCAGGATATCTTTTCCAAAACCGCTACACGCGACCGCTTTAAACAGACGATCTACGACTTCCTCTACGACGATCGCACCGGCTTGCCTGCTGAGAGCTATGATGAACACGACCTGGAGGTCAAAACCCAGAACCTTTTCCAATTCTTCGAGCGACAAACGCGAAACCACGCGGCGCTCGCTGATGCGTAGGTTCCACACCGCTCACCCTACAAAGCTGATTTCCGTATACGGCCACTAATCATTTGGCTTCACGTTAGCTTGAAATGGCTTGCCACTATCAGCGCACCAATCCACACGTCCCTTTCTCACCCAAAAGTGCGCAAATGACCCTTCCGTCTGTCTCACAGACGGATGCACGGTGGGCCTCCACAAGAAATCTCTGGTAACAGTCCAACGTGGCCGACGGTTCGCCTGAAGAGACAGCTGAATAATATCGCCATTTTGTGTCGGGCACTTGAAGTACGCCCATTTCTGGTATCCCTTTCCGCCGACAACATAAATGCGGTCAGGAAGCATCATCTCCGGGTTAGGATGATCCTCCACGAATTCATACACAAAGTCAGGCTTCGGTATAATCCCTGTGAAACTCAATACGTGGCGTAATGCGGAACCAAGCCATTTCATCTTATCCCACCCTCCCCAAGTGCGGAACCATATCACCGCGCCCCCAATAGTCTTCTCTGCCGCATACTGAACAGGCCATTCCAGGCTTATGACCTGGTTGACGGTCTTCCGACATCAAATGAAACTTTCGCACTCGATTTGCTGCAGACCCATTTTCTCCCCGAAATCCCTGCAACCGGTGAATCAACTCGTTCACTCCCATGCATGCCAACTCCGTGGTAAATGTAACCACAGCAGGGCTAGGGTTCCCCTCCCCGAGCACATAAGCTTCAGCTTTCCGCTTCTCATATTCGTCCGGATTGTTCCGACGAAGTTCCTCAGCCCGAGCGACTTCAGAATTTATCACTCCTCGACAAACGAGGCATGTATGCGGCGGCGTCAGAACCGTCACGCGCCCATCCAAAGCAATAAGTTCGGGCGGACTTCCGTTGCCCGCTTGAATGGCAAGGCCAATATCAATCACTGGTGTCAAATAAAAATATGCAAATCTGTTCAAGTACAAACGGCCGTCATGGTCATCCGTACAACCAAAGATGATATCAGATGCCTTTAGTGTATCGAGACACTCAGGATCACCGACCCAAGCTTCATGCTTTACGACGCGCGTTCCAATGCCCAACTCTGTTATCGAACCTGCCACCACGTCAACCTTTGGACGCATAGCATCAGCATCCGCTTGGCGAGCTCCGTGCAGACGGTTGAGGTTTGTCTCCTCCACAATGTCGTTGTCGATGAGCGCGATATGGCCCACACCCATTCTAGCCAATAGCATGGCGACCGCACTACCGGTTCCACCACAGCCCACAATGCTCACGCGCAGGTTTTGTAGGTCACGATTAAGCGCACTCCCGAAGGCTAACGCTTGCCTGTCGAACGCACGCGGACTGACGCCTTCAGCCCGGCCACGGTAGTGGCACTGGATACGGTCACCAACAACAACAATTCTTTGCAGCAGTTCAAAGCTGCCGCTTTCTGGCCTTGTCCAAATACGGCCTACGAATTCTTTGTCTGCAGTAAGCACCAAACTAAGGATGCGTGTTCCCTCACCATTTCTGTTAACAGCGAGCTGAACCAAGTCCGGTTCATTGGCATCGTCTTGAGCAGAAAAAGTCGCCATACCCGCCGGGTGATTATGAACGACACAGACTATTTGCTCGTTCTGTTCAGCCTCGCGGAGCGCTGCCACGAACGAGGTGGTCGTCCACGTGACCAGGTTCGCGGTAGATTGAACAACATGGTCGTCAGGAACCGGAATAACCTTCGCGCACACGAACTTCTCATGTGACTGCCTATTCCAAGGTTCGAACCTGATATCGGCTTTGTTACACAGCAAATAAGCAGCATGTTCGTGACCATCCTCACGGAGCAAGTGGGTCTGGAGCTGTTGAAGATGTTGTTCACTCATCACGAGGCTGTATGTCGTCATTTGGCAACCTCCAAAGCGGCCTCGACGCGCTTGAGCATCGTCCAAATCCCGTCAGTCCCAGCACGCCATTCCTTATTATGACGCGACCAGCGTTGCCACGACTGCCCGATAAACGTGACGGGCCGATCAGCCTTAATTGGATACTTGTTACCATTCACAAGTTTGACCCATGGCAACAGGTGAAACATGTCAGGTGCGATGTCTGGGTATCCAGAAGGAAGAAGAATAAGAATGTCTGCAGTCGCAGCATCATACTTTCCTTCAGGTAGAACATATCCCCGAATGATGAGACCTACCGTCCCGCCATCTTTAATCACCTCGTAGTTCAAACCCTTGGACGCCAGGTATTCTGAATCGGCTGGAGGTAGTGTTGCCATCTTCTAGCCCTCAGTCGTCGTTTTCTTGCCGGTGAAGAATTTTTCGACACCGTGTTCGCTGAGGTCAATTTTCGTTCCATCACCGACGAGTTCGTCTTCTGGCCCCGGTACGTCCTGCCAAGCATCAAAGGTGCTCGCATCTACGCCCGCCAACTCTTTGATCTGGAGACCAGTGATAAACTGTGTCGGCCAGAGATGCTGCTTCTGGTCCACGATGATCCGAAACCCGTCGGGCTTTTTATCTTTGTCTTCTTTTTCTTTCATGGCTCTACTCCTTGTTGAAATGCCAATCCGCTTATCTGCTAATTAGCGTACTACAAGGGCACAATATTTTCAACCCCTCTGTAAGTCGCTGAAAATTCTATGATTTATTAGAAAAGGCTGGGCGCTGCGTCCGCATCGGTCAGGTGTCCGAGCACGCGTAAGCGAATCTCTGCTGCCTCACGGGATACCTGAAAATTGTCCACGATACGTGCGACGAGTTCATTTCCGTGCTGACTGGCCGCCTTTACGGGACCAAACAATCCATTGTCTTCTTGGAACGCCGCAACAATCCGGCGGACATAAGTGAGTGGCATCAGTACCGCGCCGCAGACGTATCCGGCTTGCCATTCCATCCAATCAGTCTGCTTTCCTTAAGAATATCATTCTGACGGCAGTTATGCATCGGAGAATTATTTTTTCGCGACAGGAGGTCCGAACCCGGCGGCTCCATGTCCCAGAGATACGCATGAAAGTGCACATGTCCCAATTCATGTGAGAGAGTGGTGCGCAGACGATTTTCCCGCCGGTCCTGGGTCGCAAGTTTTTCAGAGATTCGAACAATCGGCTTTTCGCCTAGTCGAAACTCTGTAACACCCTCGACGTCGTCACCATAGTCAGACAAATCGGCATATAGATCCAAGCTTTCCACATATCCTTCCACCAGCACGGTCAAATCGTCGGTACTAATGGGAAATTTCGCTTCGCCGTACTTCTCGCGCAAAAACCTCACGACGAGTTGTTCGCACTCACGGTCAAGCTCTTCCGGCTTATAATGTGGCCGTAACGAAAAGCGGCCTGTTCTATCGGGAACCTGTCTCACTTCGGTGACTTTCCCTTTCCATCCGTAGGCGATCTTCTGAAGGCCTGCATTGCATTGGTAACGTCCGTCTCGTTCATACGCCTGTTTCTGATGTCTTCAGGAATCCGACCTGCAAGAAAATAAAGCCAGTCACGCTCAAGACCCAATGCATCTGCAAATTGTTGCACCATGTGATCCGATGTAGGGCTTCTACGATCATGCTCAATATCGTTGAGATATTGGGGAGATATAGGAGCACCATCCTCTCGGAGAACGCGGGCGGTAAGTTCTTTCAGGCTCCAACCTTTCGATTTCCTCGCCGAGCTGATGGCTCGGCCGAATGAGGTATCAGGCATGAAGTCCCTTCCTTTCTATTCTTGCTATTAAACGCACATACGCGGATTAGCGTAACTTTTTGTGCACTAGGCGTCAAGATTTCCCAAATTGTATGCACACTTATCCATCGCCCTCTCTTCTAGATTCAACGATACCAAGAGCCGGTTTGGGTTGCCAGAAAGCGCTTCTCTTTCCACCCGAGGTTCTGATAGCATTTCAAGATGCGAACGATAGAAAATGAACTTATCTTCACAGCCACAGATCTGGTTGGTTACCTGAACTGCCAAGCACTGACTGGTTTCGACCGCGCAGTGGCAGAAGGCACATCGACCGCACCCAAAGTCTGGAACCCGCTCCTCGAAGTATTGTGGCAGCGCGGCGCAGACCATGAACAAAAATACGTCGAACACCTGAAGGAGCTGGGCCTCAACATCCGACTGATTGAAGGTGTGGAAGTAACAGCTGAAGCCATAGCAGCCACCAAGGCAGCGATGGCGGAAGGCGTTGACATCATTGTCCAGGCTGCATTGGCGCACGGTGATTGGGTTGGACGGGCAGACATTCTTCATAAAGTCGAAGGCCCGTCATCTTTCGGCTCCTGGGCGTATGAGCCCATCGACACCAAACTCGCGCGTGAAACCAAAGCAGGATCAGTCTTGCAGCTCTGCTTGTACGCAGATTTGCTCGAAAGCACTCAGGCACACCGCCGCAGCACATGGGCATCGTAATGCCCTGGTCCGGCTATCAGCCTGAAATCCATCGCTACAACGACTATGCAGCCTACTTTCGCTTCGTGAAACAATCATTCGAGCGGTACATGGCGGACACACACGATGCGCCATACCCGGAACCCAAAGCCCACTGCGAAATATGCCGCTGGAGAAATTCCTGCGACCTGCGTCGCAGAGACGATGATCACCTTAGTCTTGTGGCCAATCTTTCTAAAGCTCAGATGGCGGAGCTAAGCGCACACGGAATCACGACCCTCGAAGAACTGGCCACCACCCCCCTGCCACTACCATTCGAACCGACACGCGGCTCCATTCAATCTTTCGAGAAGGCCCGAGAGCAGGCACGGGTACAGTTTGAGGCCCGAACAACAGGAAAGCAGGTTTTTGAACTGCTTCCGATCGAACCTGAAACGGGCCTGTCTCTTCTTCCCGAACCGAATGATATGGATATTTTCCTGGATTTCGAAGGAGACCCATTCGTTGGCGAACACGGTCTTGAGTATCTGACCGGATATGTCTGCCAGGACGAGGATGGCGTTTGGCGACATCACGCTTTGTGGGCTTTCAATCGCGCACAGGAGCACGCAAATTTCGAAGCCTTCGTCGACTTCGTCATGGCGCGATGGCAAGCCAATCCAGCTTTGCACGTCTATCACTACGCTCCGTATGAACCAGCAGCACTCAAACGCCTAATGGGCCGATACGGAACACGAGAAGATGAAATCGACCGCATGCTCCGCGCACATCTCTTTGTCGATCTTTACGCCGTCGTCCGCAACGCCGTTCGCGCCGGTGTTGAAAGCTACTCAATCAAAAAGCTGGAACCGCTTTTTGGATACATACGCGAAAAGCCCATGGATCAAGCGAACCTGGCACTCGCCAGACTACAGGCCGACCTTGAACTAGGACAAGCCAACAAAATAGATGCGTCAATCAAAGACGATGTCGAGGCCTACAACAAGGATGACTGTCTCGCCACCTTGGAGCTTCGTAGCTGGCTCGAAACCTTACGCACCGGAGCTATAGCTGATGGAGCAACTATCGAAAGACCGGAACTGGGTTCAGGGGAGGCCTCAGATGACCTCTCCGAATGGATTGAACGCGTAAATGCCCTCATGGCGCGCCTCATTGAAGGGCTGCCCGAAGATCCAGAGGAATGGACAGAGGCTGAGCATAGTCGCTGGCTGCTTGCCAACATCTTGGATTTCCACCGACGCGAACAAAAGGCCGTCTGGTGGGAATATTTTCGCTTGAGCGATTTGACTGCAGAAGAATTGCTGGAAGAACGCGCCGGCTTGTCGGGACTGCAATTTGTCGAAGAGGTGGGCGGCACAGCCAGGGCGCCTATTCATCGCTACAGCTTTGAGCCCCAGGAGTTCGATGTACGCGATGGCGACGATCTCCGCCGAGACGGCGGGGAAAAACTCGGCTCCGTCGATCAGATTGTTGCTGAGCAAGGCTACGTTGACATCAAGAAACGCATGGATAGTCGCGATATTCATCCTAGTGCGATTTTCACCCATAAACTCGTTGGGGCCAAACCCATCCCCGACGCCTGATGGCGCTCGGCGAATACGTCGCCGACAATGGCCTCGAAGGGGATGGAGATTTTCAAGCCGCGCGCGATATTCTCTTGCGACTTCCGCCACGTGGCGTTGACTTCCCGCTAATACAGGCGGGGGAGACAACGCTTGATGCGGCACGGCGCATGATTTGCACGATGAGCGGCGGCGTCTTACCGATCCAAGGCCCTCCGGGTTCTGGCAAGACCTACGCTGGAAGCCGTATGATCTGCGACCTCGTTCGACAGGGAAAAACCGTTGGTATTACTGCAAACAGCCACAAAGTCATCGGCAACATGCTTGATGGAGTAGTAAAGGCCTCCATCGAAGAAGGCGTTAATCTCCAATGCATTCAAAAAGTGCCCGAAGCGAATGATCCGAAAGACAGACTGGTGTTCACGACCGACAATGGGCAAATGCGGGCGGGACTTGGGAGTCATGCACAGGTTGGCGGAGCTACGGCTTGGTATTGGGCGCGAGAGGACGCAAGAAACTCTGTAGACGCTTTATTCGTCGATGAAGCAGCCCAAATGTCGTTGGCAAATGTCTTAGCCATTTCTGGAGCCGCTAAGACGTTGGTGCTGCTCGGCGATCCGCAACAACTCGACCAACCTGTACAGGGCAGCCATCCGTATGGCACCGACGTGTCTGCATTGAGCCACCTGCTCTATGGAGAAGAAACTATTCCAGACGACCAAGGGCTTTTTCTTGAAGAGACATGGCGCCTTCACCCTTCGATTTGTGCATTCACATCGGAGCTCTTCTATGCGGGCAAGCTCGAAGCACGGGAACACAATGCGATACAGGCTATTCAAACAGAAGGCCTGATCTCAGGTGCAGGGCTTTGGTATCTGCCCGTTCAACACGAAGGCAATGTCAATGCTTCCCCTGAAGAGGCGGATGCTATTGAACGCCTTGTTTCTGACCTATTGGCCGGTTCACCAACCTGGACCGACCGGGAAAACAAAACACGTCCGCTCACAATTGACGACATACTTGTAATCACACCTTACAACGCTCAGGTCTTCGAGATTCAGCAGCGCATGCCAAACTTGAAGGTCGGAACTGTAGATAAGTTTCAAGGACAGGAAGCCCCGATCGCGATCTATTCCACGGCGACTTCTACCCCAGCTGACGCACCACGCGGCATGGAGTTTTTGTACAACTTGAATCGATTCAACGTGGCGACATCCAGAGCGAAATGCGTCTGTGTCCTTGTTAGCTCTCCTGACCTGATGGAGGCTGACTGTCGCACTCCAAAGCAAATGCAACTTGCAAACGCGTTTTGTAGGTATCGCGAATTGTCTACTCTAATCGAACTTAAATAGGCATTTGGAATCCCGTTATAGCCGAGTCAGAATGAATGGGCGCAGGCACCACTACCCCTTCGCCAACGCAACTACGCTTGCACTGCTCACATCGTTGCCCCGCACACTCCACCCCAACAGGTAGTCGCCTCCGTTTGAATAAGAGGTCCAAGTTTGGAGCTTTTGCGTCCCTAACAATTGCAGGTAGAATTCTGACTCTTTCGAGGAAAGAACAATGACCGAGTGTTTCAACGGTGGTGCCACTTTCCAAAAGCGACTGTCGCAATCAAAAGACAGGGCCGCACCAAGTGCGTTCGCACCCTCGACCAAATAGTTATCGCATGCGTTCTTAACTAGCTTCTTCCCTGGACTAGGTTGGAGCTTCGTTGCCTCTGGGGCGTATTGGCTAAGCGGCATCTGCGTGTTGATCTGTGTCACCACAATACTAACGTTCCGTTCAGTTCGAATGTGAACAGCTGGAATTTGCTTGATCGTAAAGACAGTGCCTTGCGTTCTGCGTGCCTCTGCGTACCTTTTCGCACTTTCAATATTCGAGTGCATACAGTTTGGAGCATACCGCTGAATCCATGTCGAATGCCAAGCATTTCGCCCAGTAGTAACATAGTAAACGATGCAGGCCGTCACCGCCTCTACACAATCGTCTTCCAAATCCGGAAAGTGGCTTTGGTCAAACGTATTAAGTGTTGTCATTTCAAGTCCCCCGCATACCTAAGCTATCTTATTTCACCTTCCTTTTCAAAGTACTATCCCCTTTCAACGCATCGACTTCGCTGACCGGGCTGTCGTGAACCAAGCCCGCTAAAACGGTCTTGGCCATGCGGCGTCCATCCCTTGCGTGAGATGTAAAGGCTAACGCCTTCCAGGTATGTCGTCTTAGGGCGTCGCCCTCAGCGCACTTCAGGAAAATAGACGGTCTCCCGAGGCTCGGGCTGCGCCCTGCGCCCGCCGTCGATTTTCCTTCCGTTTGCACACCCATCCTCGCCGGAGGGCAGAGGTTGCATGCGCAACCCTCTACCCATTGAAGGAGAAGTGAAAATGACAAACCAAGAAAGCGAAATACGCATCTATGTGGCATGCCTTGCCGCCTACAATAACGGCATTCTGCACGGGCGGTGGATAAACGCCAATCAGGACACAGACGACATCTATGCCGCTATCCGGGAAATGCTGAAGCCTCCCCTATCGCAGGAGCAGAGGAGTGGGCCATCCACGACTATGAAGCTTCGAAGGCCTTTACATCGCAGAGTATCAGGCATCGAGCAGGTAGCCGATTTTGCCGCATTCATTGCCGAGCATGGTGAGCTCGGCGCAAAGCTGGTGAACCATTACGGCAGTCTCGAAGCCGCACGCGAGACCCTCGAAGACTACTACGCGGGAGAATACAGCTCCCTCGCCGACTTCGCGCAGGAAATGACGGAATCCAGCACCACCATTCCAGACTCCCTTCGATACTACATCGACTGGGAAAGCATGGCGCGCGACATGGAAATCAACGATGTCCTCGCCATCCATCTCGGCTTTGACCGCGTCCACGTATTCTGGAGTCACTAGCCATGATTATCAGCGAAATGGGCGAGACAGGCTACCGCAAAGGCCATCCGTGGTATTACCTTTTGGGTGGCAAGCCAGCCAAACTGAAAGAGATTCAAGAAGAAGCCCGCGTATCTGGCTATCGTGCTTTATGGCCGACCAAATTGATAAGGCCGACCAGATGCCGGAGCCAAAGCGCTCACAAGCTTTGCGCAAATACCGTAAGCAAGTGACGACGGAATTGAGCCATGATGTGCGCATGTATCGCGTCGCGGTGCGCGACCTTCACCGGTATCAAGCTGAACAGAAAGAGGAGCAGCAGGAACGCCACTGCCATGACGTGCATGTGGCGGTGAGCCTCAAATACTGCCACCTCTACGACGACTTCGCACACTTACATGTGTTGGACGAATTACTCACGAAACAGCGCGACCTATTCGACATATGAAAGGCGCAAACTATTCGCTCGCAATTGGAACTTTGCCGATATGCGCGTCGATGTCCTCGATCATCTTCTTCGTCAGAGGCAGGTTGTGCTTCTCACTCCGCCAGACTTCTGAAACTTCGCGACCGTTTCTTTGGCCGTATCCAGGACAAGCTTCTCAGGTAGCCTCGCCTTGCCGGCCAGGTGCGCCAGCTCATCGCGCGTAAATTCATCAAAGCGCTTAGTCTTGCTGAATTTCAGCGCGAAATACTCATCCGGCAGATAGTGAATCGTCGACACAAAATCATAGGCAGGCGCTATCGCCGCATTGCGTCTATCCGGATAGATAAACGACCAGTTTTTACATGCATGTCGCATTGCCGATAAGCACATTGAAGACCAGACGACGGATGAATTCCTCAATGTCGGAATCCCGCCCTTCCGCCCCGATGACGGTCGCAATGTTGCGCATCGATGCCTTCTCGTATTTGTCGGCCGGATAGACCCCGAAAATTTGCGCAAGTCTTCGATATGAACCGTCTCATCATCTGATAGTCGGTCGAACCGCTCAATCGCAAAGGCCTGGCCGCCGATTTTGTCGACACCTTCCGGCAATCCCTCGATGCCGTTCACATCGATGAGTTCAATGCGCGGCACATCAATGCCGACATCACGCGCCAGCGACATCATGCTGAATTCATTCTCAGGCAGCAGCTCAAACTGGCGCGATGGCAGTTTGACAATCCAGTCACCACCAACGCCGCGCACGGGGATGGTCATCCCCTTTCGGGCATCTTCAATCGCAGAAAATTTGAGCTGAACACCCGCGAGTGAGAAGCGCATCAAATTGGAGCGGTCCTCCGGTTCCCGCCCATGTCTTTCATGTGCTGCTGGCGGTAATTCCTCGCCATCAACGGGCCGAACCACTATCGCGCCTGGAAGATCCTGGCCAAGCACCCACAGCATATAAAATTCGCGCTCACTCTTCACATTGGCACGCTCGGCCAGATATTTCCGCAGATGGCCTTCAGGCAGAAGATTGGAAAACCAAGGGATAAGCCGCGTTTGCGTCGGCTTGAATTCCATTATGAGGCCGCCAAGCGAATCTTTAAATCCCAATCCCAATAGCGGTCGGTTGTCATCCGCCACATAATCATCCGTAAACGCAAACAATGTCCGGTCGCCACCGACATTCGTCAGTGTCGCAACTTTCTCACCATAGAGAAGGACTTCAAGGACAGAGACATCAGGCATCGTCATCCTCCTCATCGAGAGAGTAAGCAGGCTTAGGAAGTAGGTTCTGGTCAGAGAGTGCCGGTGCGTGCGCAATCTGGTTGCGTAACGTTTCTGCGCGCTGCGCAATCAGCGACAACTTACGTGTATCGAAAGAAGCGTTTTGAAAGGCTTCGATTTTTTTGACGAGGTTTTCAAAGTTTTTGATTTCGATACTCGGAACTCGAATCTTCTCCAAAAGTTGAAGATTTTCTCCCAGCCGCTCCATCCCGCTGAAAGATGTATTCAACTTCTCCATTGTGTTTCGGAAGTTCTCGAAGGTTTCTTGAGCTTTCGCTTGCGTGGCCGGATCAATTGTTGGCGACTGCGCCGTACTGCGGACGATCGACTTCACCGCAGGCACAGCCTTTCGGGGAACAAGTTCCAGTTCCAGGTCTAAAGCCCGCACAAGCGCGACAAGGCTCGAAATCCGCAAATCGACCGAACCATTCTCAAACTTTGAAATCTGCGCCTGCGGTACGCCAGAATTAGCGCTCAGCTCACGCTGGCTAAAGCCTTTGCGAACCCTCGCATCCTTTATCGCAGTGACTATATGTTCGGTCTCATAGTTCATTTTGATGTCGCTTTCTATATCACCATAGGCTGGTGATAGTCTTTAATATATCAAACTTTTGGATGAATTTCAATAGTGATGTCGTATTCGACATCGATTGGGAATTTTGATATATAATTCGACATCGATAACTTGGAAAGCTCATCATCGGCCCCGATCTCTGGCGCGCCTGCGCGCCGCGATGCGCAATTGTGTTTGGGCGCTTTGGGTCGCGATGTCTCGCCCACGTGCGGCGGCATAACCTGACCATTCCTCCATCCGCTTTGCATGAGATGCATACAAACGCTCCAGCGCCTCCCCTACAGTCGGGCGGTATTCTGAAGGCGGCAGACGCGGGGGCGGGCTCATGCCAGTGTCCACATAATCTCCGGGAACAGCGTCACTCATCGCGGCCCCCTATCTTTGCTGCGGCGTTCTTTCTGCGGCTCGGTTCGCAGCCGCTCATAAGCACGCCTGTCATCCCGGAGATTCAGCAGCAGCTTCGCCTGCTGCGAGCGATGCGTTCTGATTTGTGCCTGTAGCTTCCGGCGCTCCCCCAGATGACGAAACACGAGAGCCTCACGTTCGGCCCCATCGCGCCGCTGACAGACCTGCGCATCCTGCGCACTCTCACGCTTCAATTGGCTGTACCGGCCTGTAATGCGTGACCAGATGCCCTTGAACCCCTTTGGCAATCGCGCCGCCCGCGCCTTGGCTTCCGTATCCGCCCGCTGCTGCTGCATCTGTTTAAAGATTGGCGCTCAATCCGCTGCCGGTCGCGCACAGCGACTTTCTTGAAAGCAAGTGTCGCGGATAAGTCGCGCCAGCTCGCGCGCGCATCATCGATATGCTTGCGCAAGACAGGAGACATCTCATCGGCAATGCGCTGCCTGGTATCAGAAACAGACGGTAAGCCCGCCTCATCTCCGATGCGGCCCCGAACCTCCTTGGCTTCAAACCCAAGGTACGGGCGAGACCATAGACTTCGCCGGTATGGTCTAGAAGGACATGCCCGCGCCTGTCACCACGCGCGAGCCACAGGCCACGCTCTTTGAGCGCACTCGCGAACGCTCCCCTTCCATCAGATATCGCCCAGGCATCCTGCACGGCATCCTTGAAAGCACGCGCATCATGTCCAGCGCGCTTAGCTTGCTGCCATTCGGCCAGCGTGTAGTTAGCAGGGTCGCGCAAACTGGAATTGGCTAAACCGCGCGGCATTTTCCAGTCATGTTCGAGATACAGTTCTCGCGACACCTCCGTCAGTCGGGTCTTGAAAAAGACATCTGCTTCGCCGTCATCGTCTCAGCATCAATGCGCGACCACACACAGTGCGCATGCCTGCGGCCTTCCTTTTCATGAAAGACGACAGCACGCGGCTGACCTTCGAGACCTAGCTTTTCTTCAACGCGGTCGATGGCCGCCTCGAATGTGGCGACTGACACATTCTCTGTCTCCGGCGGATTGAGGCTCAGAGAAAACAAAAACTGTCTGCACCTGGTCGCGCGGCTAACCGCCTGCGCTTCCTTGAATGCACCAGGCAAATCATCAGCAGCGAAGCCCCGTAACTCGTGCACCTCAACATGCTCGTTCTCATCGGTGCGCATCAGGTGAACAGCCAGCCCTTGTCCGCCGCCGCGCTGGGAGCCTTTCAAAATCATGCGCGGCCTCCTCCGGACTTGAGACCGAGCGCTTCAATCAGAAGCGCTCGGATTTCTGCGATGTGTGCGCAAGCTTCGCGCAAATCATCTTCGACATCCGGCGTAAGCGGCAGCGTCCCGATATTGGCGGCGCGGGCAAGCTGGTTGAGATTACTGGCGATGCGGGATTGCCCCAGCAGAGCGAGCGCACGCGCCATCGCCTTCGGGTCGCCGCTAGAGTGAATAGCTGGGCGGCGAGGCTTTTGCCCCTCAAAGAGTTGCCCCTTGATATAGGCACCGAGCGCGAGCGTACCCGCACGCGCCTCCAGCTCAGCCCGCTCTTCCGCACTCAGGCGCAGCGAGAATGGAGCAGTTTTCTTCGGTGGCGGAGTAAACACGCCCCGTGCGCTAGAAGTCAGAGAATTCAAGGATCCGTCGTCATGGCGTCGGCTCCTTGAATCTAATTGTATTTTCTTGAGGAAGTCGTTCCACTCTTCTAGAGTGTCTATCAGCGCGTTCGAAGTTTCATCGTCCAGGCGCGCCATTTCTCCCCCAAACCAGCAGATTTCCAGCGGCCCTTCCCGCCCATCCGGCAGCGTTTCGCTGGGGCTTGGCATCTGTTTTCTCTCAAAAATGAAAATTTCAGCGTTCGACCTCCCAAAAGGCGGAATGATATAAAACCTTGTAAAAACTGACAATTCTCTCCTGAGGTGATATTTGCTACGTATAATTGCGTAGTATTGATAAAATGACTTAATTCTCTTTTAGAAATTGCCTCCCCCTAATTATCAGACACAAGCAGGATGCGTTGTAGATACTGCAGGTTCCATTAGGGCTGGCTTTAGCCAGGGGGAGCATGTGCATGACACAACCAAGAGCAAAATTCCACCAAAGCGCGGAAGGCGCGGCGGCGGCCGAGTTTGCTATCATCTCGCCTGTCTTCTTCCTCATGGTCTTCGGCATGATCGCCTTCGGCATCTGGCTGAGCGCGGCCAACACGATCCAGCAGCTGCCGCCGGGGCCGCCCGGGCGTCGATTGCGGGGCTGAACACAACGGAGCGGGAAGCCTTCGCCCGAAATTATATTGAGAGTGCCCTGAACGCGAATGCGTTTGTCGATCCGGAGAAGGTTCTGGTCGAAGTTGGCGACAATCCCGACATGGAGGGTAGCTACCGGGTGGTGATCACCTATGACGCTGCTGAACTGCCGATCTGGAACCTGATCGGCAGCGACCTCCTGCCGGGACCGGAAATCCGCAGAGAGTCGGTCATCCTCAACGGGGGAGTCTGACGTCATGGCATTTCGATGGCCCAACCTCAGCCGGGACCGGTCCGGCAATGTGGTCACCCTGTTCGCCCTGATCTCGCCCGTGCTGATCACCATCATGGCGCTCGCGATCGACGTTGCCGTGGTCGGACACAAGAAGCGCGAGCTTCAGAATGCCTCGGACCTGGCGGCCATTCTCGCCGCGCAAAATCTCGACGACTATTACGACACGGCGCTGGCAAATCTTGCGGCAAACGGCTTCGCCATCCAGTCCGTGGAAACCGGCAATACACCGAACGAAGACACACAGGATGAGATCCTGACAACCCAGGCGGTCGTAGAGATCGGCCGGTATCAGCCCAACCCCCGGATCGCGCCCGAGCGGCGTTTCGTTCCGAATGCCACACCGGTCAATTCCGTCCGGGTGACGGCCACGCACAAGGCAGAGCTTTTCTTCGGTGCAAGCCTTGCCGCGCCGCCCGATCTCACTGCCCGCAGTGTGGCCTACTCCGTCTCCGAGGCTGCCTTCACGGTCGGCACGCGGCTGGTTCACTTCAATGACGGCATCGCAAATGCCCTGCTCAACGGCATGCTCGGCACGGATGTCGAGCTTAGCGTCATGGACTATGAAGACCTTCTGGATGCGGACGTCTCACTCCTTTCCACCCTGGACGCCCTCAGCACCGAAGCGCACCTCAATGCCGTGACCTATGAGGACATCCTGACCAGCCGGATCAGCCTGGCCCAGCTTGCGGCCTCACTGGCGGACCAGATTCCGGTGGGCAGCCATGCTGCAGACGCACTGACGACGATCGCCCTCGATCCTGTCGCGCAAGCAACAGAGCTGCAGCTGGATGAGCTGCTCGACCTTGGAACCCTGTCAGATTCACATCTCGGCTCCATCAATGGCCCCTACGCCATCAAGGTGCGGGCGCTGGATATGCTTGCCGCTGGCGCCGGCCTCGCCACGGGCGAACACCAGATTGAGCTGGACCTTGCCGGAGATGTTCCCGGCCTGGCAGACGTGCGCGTGACACTCCTGATCGGGGAAAGGCCGCAAGCCTCGCACTGGCTGACCCTGACGAATGACCTGCGCGCAGATGTGCAGACCGCGCAGACCCGACTCTTGATCGAAATTGCCATCGGCAGCGGCGGCGGCCTCTTGTCTGACAAGATGATTTACCTGCCGCTGTATGTAGAGCTGGCCTCCGCCAAAGCGAACCTTGCCAGTATCGAGTGTCCGGCCGGGCGGGAAGAGAATGCCGAAGTGACACTGAATGTTGTGCCGTCAGTGGCGCATGTGTGGATCGGATCGCCCCCCCTATGAACCTCACCACCTTTTCCGCTGACTTCCCGGTCCAGCGCGCGCAACTGATCGATACGCCTCTGCTGGATGTTTTCGCGCGGGCACAGCTCGACATTGGCGGCCACCGCGGCGAACGGGTGACTTTTACAGCAGCAGAAATCCGGGATGGCACAACCAAGACGGTGGAGACACGCCGGATGGTGGATTCAATTCTGATGTCCCTGCTCGGTCGTCTGGACCTCCGCGTCGATGCGATCGGCCTGTCTGTGACCACGCCGTCACATATCCGCTCAGCGCTGACCACGACGCTGGCACCCCTGGCCAGCCCGCTCGACGAATTGCTGGATACGGTTCTGTCCGTGGCCGGCATATCTGTCGGAGAAGCGGATGTCCGCGTGTCTGGCGTCTACTGCCAGCGCGCCGTCCTGGTGCAATAAAGAACCCAGCGAGCCTTCAGCCCATCCGTTCGGATAGCGAACCGCGCAATGTTCTCAATGCCTCCCGCGGCTTGCCGGACAGCAGTATCCGCACGCCCCGCAGGATATCGCGGCCAAGGCGCGGCATGAAGAAATAGAGCGCGACAGGGTAGACCAGTGCCCCCAGAATGATCGCAGCGATGACGTGCAGCAAGGCGTGCGTTCCATGCGGAACGAAATCCATGAACAGCCAGACCACCAGCCCCATGACGCATGAGGCGAAGAATGCCGAAGAGCCTGCGATGAGCTGGCGCATGACCGTGAACCCGACCACGCGCTGAACCAGCCAGGTGCTGAGCACGAAGGTGATGACCTGCTTGGCCAGCAGCGACAACGCGATGGCGACCAGGCCATACTGATACGTGAAGGCCAGCAGCACTGCGGTTGCAATAATGGAGGTCAGCGTGATCCACGCCACGACATCCGGCCTGCCGACGCCGCGGAAGACCCCCAGGATGATGGACGTGATCGGTGCCCGCAGGCCGATGACCATATAGATCTGGAAGATCGGAACACTCGGCGCCCATTGCTCCCCAAACACGACCGGAATGGCGAGCGGGGCCACAATGAAGGCCCCCATGAAGGTCGGATAGGCCAGCAGGGCCGACATGCGGATGGCGCTGTCCATCGCGCGGTGCAGATTTTCGCGATTATCCTGCATCGCAGAGGCAACCGGCATCGCCACCGCAGCAAAGGGCGAGATCAGGGCCTGGTTTGCCTGCTGGAACAGGCGTTCCGGAAGATTGAACACGCCCACAGCATGCGAGCCGAGCGTCATGCCAATCAGTGTTTTCGGCAGCACCTGGTCGAATATCTGCAGGATCTTCGACGCGCCATTGGCCAGGTTAAACCGGACGAGTTCGTGAAAATCCGACCAGCTCGATTGGGTCCGGGGCACCCATTTGGCGAAATAGACAAAACCGATCAGCCGGATGACCCGGCGGGAAAGTTCCATGCCCACCAGCGCCCACTCATTGCGCCAGACCAGGGCCAGGATGATGCCGATGACAGCAGCACTCACCGTACCGGCAATATCGATGACGGTGATTTCCTTGTAACGCAGGTCTTTCTGAAGGATGGCAGCCGGGACGGACATGATTGCGCCGATCGGCAGGATGGCGCCTGTCACGATCAGAACGGGGGCAACTGTGGGTTCACCAAAGGCACTGGCGATCCATGGAGCCAACAGGATCAGCACACCCCAGGACACGATTGCAATCAGGATCGATTGCAGGAAAACGGAATTGACGTGACCAGGCCTCAGATCTTTCCTCTGCACCAGCGCGTCGCCCAGCGTTCCAGACGCGAGCACCTCCGGCAGCATCACGACCATCAAGGCCATGACGAACACACCGTACTCTTCCGGCGTCAGGATGCGGGCGATTACGACAACCGACAGGAAGGAGCCGATCAGTGTCGTCCAGTTCGCCACGGCATTGAGCGCGACAGCCTGGCCAGCCTTGCGAAGAAGGTTAGGTGCCATGGAAAACTCCGGGCCCGAAAAGGCCTACCTTCTGACGAAGGAGGACGAAGCCTCCCGGGAAACGTGTTTGTGAGGCGTGTTCAAGACTGCAACCAATGAAGCAAGCCTGAACGCAAGCGGGAGTTTTCCCGTCTGCAATGCCAGGCGGATACGCCAGACAAGCCCCCGGCCAAGGCCCGGACAAGTTGTCCCCAACGGGAGATACCTGTTTGACCGCCAGCAGCAGCTTGCGCACTTCAGGCTCAAGCACACGCTCGTCGCATGCATATTTCACCATGAAGAGTTTGCGCAGGTCAGCCACCTCTTCCGCCGTGAGAGCCTTGTCGCTGATGCGGGCAGCACGGGAGAAATCCTCCTCCGCCTCTTTCCAGAAGTTCTTTCTGGCCATGACAATACCGCGGCGGATCAGCGCCCGGCGCATCATGCCGGGCTCTGTCAGTGCGCAGTCGGCCGGCAGGTATTTCCCAAGCGGAAGAGATTCGTACATCTTGCCGAAAATGATCCGGTCGTAACGTTGCCAGACGGTCATCCGCTCTTCGGCATCCACGACGCTTTTCGCTGTACCCCGCGGCATGTTGTGCTGACGCTGATGGAACAGGACCTTTTCCGTCGGTGCCGCGCGGCCATACCGGGCAAGGCGCAGGAGCATGTCATAATCCTGCGACCGGATCAGAGTCTCATCGAACGCTCCGGCCCGCATATAGAGAGACTTGCGTACCAGCATGCCCGGCTGATGGGCGAACATGTCCAGCAATGTGTCGAACAGGAAATCTTCAGAGGAGCTTTCGCGCCAATAACCGGTGTCCTGCCATTTCACGTCTCCGTCCGGCAGAACCTCAAAGCGGTCGTGGCGCCCATACGCAAAATCGGCTTCCGGATTGTTCTCAAGAAGACCGAGCATCGTCTCCAGCGCATCAGGCTCGGCAAGATCGTCATCGTCGAACACCCAGATCAGGTCACCCTGTGCCAGGGCCAGCGCCTTGTTCAGTGCTGCCGACTTCCCGCATTGTCCTGATTCAGGATCCGGATGTCATTTTTGTAAGGTTCGAGCCGGGCGATTGTGTCGTCCGTGGACCCGTCATTAATAATGATGATCTCATCAGGTTTACGGGTCTGTGCCAGGATTGTGTCCAGGCTCTCAGTCAACAGGTGTGCGCGATTGAACGTAGGGATCAGGACAGTGACAGAATTGGCGGACATTGATGTTCTCTCTGTTTAACTGAGCTTCCCGCTTCTCTGGCGACCGCCGAATGGCATCGGACTTGCTTGAGAATAGGCACAAATTGGTTCCGTCATATAGTCCCGGACCTGCAACCCGCATGCCAGAAGGCAACGATAATGCAGAGAGCCCTACTAAAGAGTGACGAAGTTCCAATCGAGAGGAGCCAACATGAAGGCCAGCATGAAGATTGCGTTCTTTACCAACGCCTTCCCGATGATGTCGGAAGCCTTCATCGCGAACAGTGCGGCTGCTCTTGTCGATGCCGGACACAGCGTCGACATCTTCGGGATCGGGAATGTTGACGCAACCGGCTTGTCCGTTCCCGAAATCGAACCCCTTCACCTTGAACAATCGACGACGAACATTCGCTGGCCTGACAGTCGCGCCACCCGCTGGCGCCAGTTGCCGGAAACCCTGCGCACCCTCGTCAGGAACATGGGGCCAGCAGCCTCATCCGGTTACGCCCGGACATCTATCGCCGCACGTTCATGGACCTTTCGGCGATTTACCAGGCCGCGAAGCTGCCCGCACAGGGGCACTACGACATCATTCACTGCCAGTTCGCTCCGCTTGCTGAGCATGTTATCAAGCATCGCAGGGCCGGCTTCCTGTCCGGCCAGCTGGTCGTCAATTTCCGCGGCTATGACATCTCCGAACTGATCGCGACGCATGGTGAACACCTCTACGACCATATCTGGCCGGAAGCCGATGCCTTCATTTCGAATTGCGAGTATTTCCGCCAGCGGGCCATCGCCATCGGCTGCCCACAAGACCGGATCAGTGTAGTCGCTCCGGCCTCAGACTGGAAAGCTTCCCCTTCCTACCCCTGCCCCTGAGGCATAACGGCACAATCCGCTTCCTGATGGTCGGGCGGCTCATTGAGCGCAAGGGTTTCCATATTGCCCTTGCCGCACTGGGCCGGTTTGCCCGCACCAGCGGACGCGCTGTCCATGTCGACATCGTTGGCGACGGCCCCTTGCGCAACACATTGCAGGAACTGGCAACCTCCTGCGGTCTCGGTGAGGCCGTAACGCTCCATGGCGCACAGAGCCATGCTGCAATCGCGGACTTCATCCGCCAGTGCGATGTCTTCATCGCCCCCTCAATGACCTGCCCGAAAGGCAGTCAGGACGGCCCTGTGAACACGCTGAAGGAAGCCATGGCCATCGGACGGCCGGTTATCGGCACCCGCCATGGCGGCATCTCCGAACTGGTCATCGATGGCGAAACAGGCGTCCTCTGCGAGGAAGGCAGCGTTGAAGCGCTTGAGCAGGCGACCCACCGCATTCTCGCATGCGAGATGCATGGCCGCAAATGCTTGCCAGGGCCCGGACTAGCGTCGAGCAGACCTATGCCCTGTCACGGACAACAGAAGACCTGATCGGCGTTTACGAATCCATCCTCAGCCCCATGCCCCCGACCTCAGACGACACTCTCCCCATCTCAAAGGAAGCAGCCTGACATGACCGAAGTACTGCCCCCTGCCGCGAAGGCCACCATTGTGATGACCGCGCGCGACCGGTTCAGCATGGCTGTCCGCGCACTTGGCGAGATCGCCAAGGTCACTGCCAAGCCCTATGAACTGATCTATGTCGACGGTGGTAGCCCCAGGGAGGTCTCCGAGGAGATCCGGGAGATCTGCGCGCAGAACGGCTTCCGCTATCTGCGTTACGATCACTTCCTCGCCCCCTGCCAGGCCCGCAATATCGGACATCGCCTGTCGACGACACCTTATGTCGTCTATTGCGAAAACGACGTCATGGTCACCAAAGGCTGGCTTGAGAACCTCGTCAAATGCGCTGAGGAAACCGGCGCAGAAGTCGTCCAGCCGCTGATCTGCCAGGGCACGCCCCTGCACACCGAGATCCACCAGGCAGGCGGCAATTTCACCGACGACATGGACGAATTCTTCAACGGCACGGAAGACCAGCGCCGCCTGTCCGACAGCCACCTCTGGCACCAGGGCGAACAGGTCAGCGATGTCGAACTGTCGCGCACCGAAACGCAGGTCACCGAAGTTCACTGCTTCCTAGTGCGGCGGGATTCGTTCGAATGGCTGGGTGAGTTCGACGAGAACATGCCCTGCTCCAAGGACCATGTCGATTTCAGCGTGAACGTCTGGAGCAAGGGCGGCCGCATCATGCTGGAGCCGACCTCGATCGTGACCTTCTGCGTACCAAGCCGGGCGCATCCGGTGGAACCAATGGACCGCGCCTTCTTCCTGCTGCGCTGGTCGCCGAAATGGCAACGCCAGAGCCTCAGCCACTTCCAGAAAAAATGGAAACTGGAGAATGACCCCTATTTCGACCGGTATCTGAAACTGACCGGCTGGCGTTACCGTGAAGGCGTGGCAAAGCCCCTGATCCGCAAGATCCCCTTTGTCGGGCACAGCTACAAGGTTCAGCAGGCAGGCTCGTTCCTCCTGATGCCATTCCTGAAATTCATCGGCGCCCGCCTCGCCGACCAGCAGGCGCAGGATTACCGGCCTTCAAGCCCGGCACCAACTGAACCGACATCCGGCGCGTCCGACCAGAAAACGGCATCAAGCGCCGTTGCCTGATGGTTCAGGCATCTGTTCTTGTTGAGGAAAAGGTACACCGGGGGGCTGAAGATGAGAACTAAGTGTATGCCATAGCCCTCTGGTTCTCTAATGCCCTCCATGATCGTGACCCGCGGGCACAAGCCGCTCAAGCAAATAGCGGCTTGGTGGCTTGCCGACCATTTTTCGAAACATGGTCACGAAACTGCTGGCGCTTTCATAGCCGAGATCCATCGCGACGGCCTGCACCGTCTGGCCAGCGCTCAGCTGTCGCAAGGCGAGGATAATATGCAACTGCCGACGCCAGCGGCCGAAACTCATGCCCACCTCTTCCGCCAGCATACGGCTCAGGCTTCGCTCGCTGAGCGCGATGCGGGAGGCCCATTCCGCGACGGTCGATGATCCGCAGGCGCCGCAATCAACAGGTCGGTGAGCTTCTTCAGACGCGGATCGCTGGGGATCGGGAGGCGGAGGTCTTCGACCGGTGCCACAGCCAGCTCATCGAAGATGACGTCAACGATCCGGCGTCCGGACCGTTGACGTCATAAAGCTCCGGAAGCGCATTGGCCCGTATCAGCAGCTGACGGAGGAAGCTCGACACCGCGATCGTGCAGCATTCGCTCGGCAGGTTCGCAGACTCAGGAGGATCGATGAAGAGGGAGACACACTCCACCTCGCCTGAGCCGAAAACCGTATGGGGCAGCCCACCCGGAATCCACACGGCGCATTGCGGCGGCACGATCCAGACAGCGTCTTCAACCTCGCAGTTGATGACGCCGCGCACCGTGAAAAGCAGCTGAGCCTTCTCATGATGGTGCGGCAGCGATTGCTCCAGCGCCTCAAGATTGGCGACAGCGTTAGCCGCGACGAGGGCACGAGGGATCTCATCGACGTAAGAAAGCCAATCGCTACGGACATCCAGATACATCAAAGGCCCCGGCATTTTCCATGTTGGCCGGATTAAAACATATAATGGCCGGATTTCGCAACGACGCCATTCGCCGACGGACTTATTGCTTTCAGGCAAGATGGGTGCGCGCCAGGAGACGAAACATGCCTTTGGACAATACGAACTTCCCGCTCGTCTGGATGAGTTATGACGAAGCGCCAGATCACGACCACGATAAGGACTTCGAGGCGCTGGAGGCGAGCTTCAGGCACGGCGCGCCGTTCGTGATCCTGACCGATAACGCTCCAACTGAAGATCACCACCACAGCCATGAAGAAAAGAAGCGCACTGCGCTCTGGATGAAGAAGCACAAAGCCGAACTGCGGACCCTCGTGCTGGCAATGATCGTGATTGAGCCAAGCGCCACCAAGCGTCTGGCAATGAAGCCTTTCGGTGCAGCCTTTGCCAAATTCTGGGGCTATCCGCTGAAGCTCACCTCGTCTCGGGAGGAGGCCATGGAGATCGCCGGAAAACTGCTGTCGGAGCGCGCCGGGTCTGCAACAGCCTGACCAACGACGCGCGCTGATCCACATCCTGCGCCATCCCCGAGAGATGGGGAAGGAGATGGTGTGACTCTGAACCGCGAAAATGGGAGGGATGGCGTGCCATCTGATCTCCGGACAACACAGCTATACTGCGCGGGATCCTGCTTTCGCAGACCGCACAGCGTCTTCATTTTCAAAGAAGAATGGCGCACCCGAAGAGATTCGAACTCCTGACCCCCAGATTCGTAGTCTGGTGCTCTATCCAGCTGAGCTACGGGTGCCTGCCGAAGGAAGGCGGACACATACAGTCAGCCCCGGAGGGATGCAAGCCTGTTTTCCCTGCCTTCTGCAGCAGGCCTGAAAGAACCTGTTTCTCCCTGTGGCCTGAGCCACCGGAGGCATCCACCGGCCGGCCTTAATCAGGGCGATAAGGCGGTGGCGTCGAAAGGTCCGGCTGGATGCCGGTTATGCTGGTAATCCAGCCAGCATAGGCCGAAACCCGGGAATAGATGCCGGGACTGTCCGGCCGGGCACAGCCAAGCCCCCAGCTCACGACACCGATCTGCACGGGACCGTCTTCCCAGGTCCGTGCAACCAATGGCCCGCCACTGTCGCCCTGGCAGGAATCGGTGCCCCCCGCCCCGGCGCAGACCTGCGCCACAGGATCAATGGAAACTCCGGCAAATTCCTGGTCCAGTCCGTACTTGTCGATCAGGGCCGCAATCTGCTGGCTGCAAGTATCTGGCTCCACCGGCGGAACAATGCCTTCCATCAGGGCGAGGCTCGGCGCGCTGACGTGCCGGCCGGTCCGGTTGAAGCCCTCCTTCTGGCTACCCTGCTCTTCCGTATTTCCGTATCCGGCGACCACCACTTCGGTTGCCGATGCAGCAAGATCCGGCGCAATGCCCGTCAGCCCATCGAGACGGGCGAGCGGGCCATCCCAGCGGCCGACAATGTGAACGAGCGCAAGGTCATCCCCGAGTTCGGCATGACCTTCCTGATAGTCCGGATGGATGATGATCCTGTCGACCGGAAAGGTCGAATCCTTTGGCACTTCCAGCAAAGTGCCCGCGCCGATGACGACGTGGAGCGGCCCAAACCGCTTCAACTCGCCTCTGGCATCCGGATAATACTGCACGGCCCGCCCTACATCCGGCTCGATCCGGACGGTGTCCATGCAATGGGCCGCCGTCAGCGCCCATTCAGGGGAAATCATGGAGGCGCCGCACTCATGATAAATGTTCCGGCCCTGCTGGGACTGAAGCGAGACCATACCGGGCCAGTCTTCAGGATTGGCTTCACGCCCCCCGATGACGCACGCAGCCGCAAGAGCAAGCGCACCAAGGGCAAGCCCCCATTTCCAGCCTGGTCTCATACGGATCATCCTTCCCCTGTTTTGGCCCCCTGTCCCGGCGCAGCTTAGGCCATGGCGCCGGTTTGCCTGCGCGCCTCATGAACGCCCCGCGCAATTGCACGGGCCAGCGTCGAGGCGGCAAGCTCCCCGATCCGGGTCACCATCAGCGGTTCCGGTTCCGGCAGCACCAAACGTCCGGTTGATAACACGAAAAGGGCATCGCCGTCGAAGGGGGCGAATACGGGCCGGATTGCGCGGGAGAAGCCTGACAGCGCCATCTGAGCCACACGCCGTGCCTGAGACGGAGTGAGCGCCGCATCCGTGGCAATACAGGCGATGGTCGTGTTCTGACCCAGGGCAGGATTGGCCTTGGCCGCGCCCCAGTCATCGGCGTCCATGGTGAACCCCTCTGGTGGGCGCATGCCACCAAACTCACTGCCCTGCTCATGGTGCCAGGCCCAATATGCTTCCGTGCCAGGCATGAAGACTGAACCGAAACAGTTCACGCAGGCCAAGGCGCCAACCGTAAACCCGTCCGGCGTGACAATGCTGGCCGAGCCTGTGCCGCCCGGATGCTCACCCGCGCGCGCGCCATGTCCTGCCCCAGCCCGGCCGAGCGCGAAATCCTCCGCGGCGTTGTCAAACGCCTCGAGGCCAAGCGCGGCATAGGGGGCAATACCCTCCCAGGTCTTGTCGCCGCCATTGGCCAGGTCATACAGGATGGCACCGGGCACGATCGGTGTTGCCGGCACACCGGGCTTGTCGACCAGGCTGAACCCGCGACCCGCCTGTTTCAGGCCCGCCATCACGCCATCCGCAGCGCCAAGCCCAAAAGCACTGCCACCCGACAGGAAGATCGCGTCAACCTGATCGACCAGCGTCCCGGCGGCCAGAAGGTCGGTCTCGCGTGTGCCGGGGCCTCCGCCCGCCACGGCACAGGCCGCCACAACCGGCTGATCCGGCAGGATCACCGTCACGCCGGTATCGATACGGGCATCCTGTGCCTGTCCGACACGCAGGCCTGCCACATCGGTGATAAGATTCCGCTTCCCTGCAACAGCAGCCATTACATTGTCCTGTCAGTCTTTCCCTTTGGGATTCCCTCTCTTAAGGTCCGCCGCGACTCACGCAAGCCAAGGACACCGCCATGAAGATCGCCCGTCCCCTCCTCGCAGCCCTCATCCTGTCTGCCTGTGCAGCACCGGACGGGAAGCAGGCCGTCTCGACATCCGAAGCCGCACAGATGGCAGCAGCGACGGCAGCCGAAACCGAAACAGCCGCTGCGCCGGAAGCAACCGATACCCGCGCCTGGACCAAGGGCGCCATGGTAGCAGCCGCCAACCCTGAAGCGGTGGAAGCCGGTCTCGAGATCCTGCGCAAGGGTGGGACAGCCGTCGATGCGGCCATCGCGGTGCACGCTGCGCTTGGCCTTGTCGAACCGGAAAGCTCCGGCATCGGTGGCGGCGGCTTCATGGTCTATTACGACCATGCCAGCGACGAGATCACCGTGTTTGACGGGCGCGAGCGCGTCCCCGCGGCGGCTACGCCGGACTATTTCATGAAAGATGGCGAGGTGATGGACTACATCTCCTCATGGCAATCCGGAAAATCCGTCGGCGTGCCGGGGCAGTGGCGCTCTACAAATCCGCTCATGATGCTGCCGGCAAACTTGAATGGGAT